>JAESFY010000027.1_pt1 | contig 272213 bp, 275 predicted proteins | sample 9266201 | NCBI WGS metagenome assembly JAESFY01 (sample SAMN14515071, study PRJNA621656) | algae metagenome | isolation source: Nodosilinea sp. WJT8-NPBG4 and co-occurring heterotrophs from soil, lower... | place: USA: Pinto Basin, Colorado Desert, California | collected 2006-05-27 | reverse complement strand
ACATCACCAACCACAACGACGACCGCGACACCTACGTCGACAACTCCTTCCAGGGCACCGTCCTGGGCGACGCCACCTTCGACAACGACACCGTGGTCGCCTCCGGCGACGGTGCCGTGGCCGCCGGTGGCGACATCGACGGCGCGGTGACCGGCGACGGCAACGTCATCGGCGACAACAACAACGTCGGCGACGGCAACTTCGGCGACGGCTCCATCTCCGGCGGCGTGACCGTCGACGACGGTGGCGCGTTCGGCAACAACAATGGTGCGGCGTCCGGCTCGCAGGACGACAACTCCGACAACTCGGACAACTCCGTGACCGACAACTCGGACAACTCGGTCAACGACTCGTTCAACCCCGAGGACAACTCCGACAACTCGGACAACAGCGACAACTCGTTCACCGACGAGAGCGACAACTCGGTGAACGACTCGGGCAACTCGACGATCGACATCGACGCCTGATCGACCACCAGCACCACCAGCACGACCGGTGACAGGCCGGTCCGCCCCGGGGACGCCCGGGGCGGACCGGCCTTTCTCTATGGTGGGGACCGGCACATCCGGGAGAGACGGGGCGGACAGCAGTGGCGGTACCTGCGGCGACGGAGCTGGTGAACCTCGCGCTCAGGGCGACGGCGGCCTACGGCCGGCCCGACCTCGGAGCGCGGTTGGAGGCCACGCGCGCGCGCCTGGAGGACCCCAACGTCCGGGTGCTCGTGGTCGGCGAGTTCAAGCAGGGCAAGAGCCAGCTGGTCAACGCCCTGGTCAACGCGCCGGTCTGCCCGGTCGACGACGACCTCGCCACGGCCGTCCCCACGGCGGTGCGCTACGCCGAGACGCCGGGCGTCACGCTGGTCTGGGAGAGCGAGACGGGCCGGCGCTCGGAGGTGCCGATCGAGAAGCTGGCCGACTACGTGTCCGAGGCCGGCAACCCGGCCAACCGGCACGGTCTGCTCCGCGCCGAGGTGGGCCTGCCCCGCAAGCTGCTCGCCGGCGGTCTGGTGCTGGTCGACACGCCCGGCGTCGGCGGGCTGGCCTCCGCCCACGGCGCCGCCACCGCCGCGGCCCTGCCCACCGCCGACGCGGTGCTGCTCGTGTCGGACGCCTCGCAGGAGTACACCGCGCCCGAGCTGGAGTTCCTCTCGGCCGCGATGGCGCTGTGCCCGAACGTCGCCGGCGTCATCACCAAGACCGACCTCTACCCGCACTGGCGGCGCATCGTCGAGCTCGACCGCGGCCACCTGGAACGGGCGGGGGTGCACGCCGAGCTGTTCCCGTGCTCGTCGGTGCTGCGGCTGGAGGCGGTGCGCAGCGAGGACGCCGACCTCAACGTCGAGTCGGGGTTCGCCGCGCTGATCGCCTACCTGCGCACCGAGGTCCTCGCCAGGGCCGACGAGCTGGACCGCCGCTCCACCAGCCAGGACGTGCTGGCCGTCAGCGCGCAGCTCGCCGCCGGGATGCGCGCCGAGCTCGCGGCGCAGCGCAACCCGGCGGGCGCGGACGAGATGGTGGCCGAGCTGGAGAAGGCCCGGGGCCGCGCCGCGGCGCTCAAGGACCGCTCCGCGCGCTGGCAGCACACCCTCGGCGACGGCGTGCAGGACCTCACCGCCGACATCGAGTACGACCTGCGCGACCGGCTGCGCGCCATCGGGCGCGAGGGCGAGGAGCTGCTGGAGGCCGCCGACCCCAAGGACATCTGGGACCAGTTCACCGAGTGGCTCTCCGGGCAGGTCGCCTCGGCCACCTCGGCCAACTTCGTGTGGGCGGGGCAGCGGGCGGAGTGGCTGGCCGGGCAGGTGGCCGAGCACTTCGCCGCCGACGGCGACGCCGTGCTGCCCGCGCTGCGCACCGAGCGCACCGACGTCCGCGGCGAGGTCCGCCGCCTCGAGCGCCCCGAGCAGGAGGCGATGGGCTTCGGCCAGAAGCTCTACGTCGGGGCGCGCGGCGGGTACGGCGGCATGCTCATGATCGGCCTGGCGAGCAGCCTGGCCGGGTTCCTCCTGATCAACCCGGTCTCGATCGGCGCCGGTCTGCTGTTCGGGGCCAAGACCATCCGCGACGAGCAGAAGCGCCAGCTCGCCCAGCGCACCAACGAGGCGAAGCAGGCGATGCGCAAGCACCTTGACGAGGTGCAGTTCCAGGTCGGCAAGGACTCGCGCGACATGCTCCGCCAGGTGCAGCGCCAGCTGCGCGACCACTTCACCTCGCTGGCCGAGGAGCTGCAGACGTCGGTGGGCGCGTCGGTCAAGGCCGCGCAGACCGCCGTCAGCAGCGACGAGAACGTCCGCAACGCCCGGATCCGCGACCTCGAGGCCGAGCTCGCGCGGATCGAGGGGCTGGAGGAGCGGGCCCGCAAGCTGGCTCCCGCGCCGCGCAAGGTGCTGGCGTGAACCCGTCGCCGTCGGGCCCGTCCCCCCTCGGCGTCTCGGTGCGGGGCGTGCTGCGCCAGGCCCTCGACGTCTACCGCGACAGCCCGCAGGCCACGGCCTGGCTGCGCCAGCACCTGGCCCGGTTCGAGGAGCCGCTGCGGGTGGCCGTCGCCGGGAAGGTGAAGGCCGGCAAGTCCACGCTGCTCAACGCGCTGGTGGGCGAGGAGATCGCCCCCACCGACGCGGGGGAGTGCACGCGCGTGGTCACCTGGTACCAGGACGGGCCGAGCCCGCGGGTGCTGATGGTGCCCCGCGAGGGCCCGTCCCGGCAGCTCACCGTCGTCCGCCGCGACGGCGCGCTCACCCTCGACCTCGGCGGGGTGCCGGCCGAGCGCGTCGACCGGCTGATCGTCGACTGGCCCTCCCAGAGCCTGCGCACCACCGCGCTGATCGACACCCCCGGCATCGCGTCGCTGTCGGCCGACACCTCCGCGCGGGCCGGCGCGTTCCTCGTCCCCGAGGACGCGCCGGCGCCCGCCGACGCCGTCCTCTACCTGATGCGCCACCTGCACGCCTCCGACGTGCGCTTCCTGGAGTCGTTCCACGACCGGGGCGTGGCGCGCGCGGCGCCGGTCAACACCGTCGCGATCCTGTCGCGCGCCGACGAGATCGGCGTCGGGCGGCTCGACGCCATGGCGTCGGCCCGCAAGATCGCGGGTCGCTACCGGCGCGACGAGACGGTGCGCTCGCTGTGCCAGACCGTCGTCGCCGTGGCCGGGCTGCTCGCGCAGAGCGCCCGGACGATGCGCCAGACCGAGTTCTCGGCGCTGCAGGCCCTCGCCAAGGCCGAGGCGTCCGAGACCGACCCGCTGCTGCTGTCCGCCGACCGGTTCGTCCGCGACGCGCCGGGCGCGCCGCTCGCGGCCGAGGTGCGCGCGGTGCTGCTGGAGCGCTTCGGCGTGTTCGGCGTGCGCACCGCGATCACGCTGCTGCGCCGGGGCGTCGACGACCCGGCGAAGCTGTCGGCCGAGCTCGTGAAGCGCAGCGGTCTCGACGAGCTGCGCGAGGTGCTCACCACGCAGTTCACCGAGCGCCGCGACCTGCTCAAGAGCCGCTCCGCGCTGCTCGCCCTGGACCTGGTGCTGCAGCGCGAGCCGATCCCGGCCTCGCAGCTGCTGGTGCGCGAGGTGGAGCGGATCACGGCCGGCGCGCACGAGTTCACCGAGCTGCGGCTGCTCACGGCCCTGCGCACCCGGGTCGTCGCGCTGCCCAAGGAGCTGCGGCAGGAGGCCGAGCGGCTGCTGGGCGGCGACGGCGGCAGCCCGGCGGCGCGGCTGGGGCTCGACCTCGCGAGCGACCCGATGACGCTGCGCGCGGCGGCCATGGAGTCGCTGGCGGCCTGGCAGCGCCGCGCGGAGAGCCCGCTGTCGGACCGCGCCCAGGTGAGCACGGCCCGCACCCTGGTCCGCACCTGCGAGGGCATCCTGTCGATGCTCCCGCGCTGACCCGGCGGTGACCCGGGCCGTCAGCCGACGATCGTGCGGAGCTGGGCGAACAGGTCGCCGCGGCTGCCCGAGCCCAGGCGCTGGCGCATGCGGGCCACGTGGTGCTCCACGGTCTTCGCGGAGATGAACAGCCGCTCGCCGATCTGCTTGTAGGTCAGGCCCTCCAGCACCAGCACGGCCACCTCGCGCTCGCGGTCGGACAGCGGCTGGTCGACCGACTCCGGCTCCTCCGGGGCGTCGGACGGGGCGGCCGCCGACGGCCCCTGCTGCAGCGCCCGCGCCGTGCCGAGCAGCGCGCTCATCGCGGCCTTGTCCCGGGTGCGGATGGCGGCCTGCCCGGCGAGGCGCCCGCCGTCCCAGGTGAGGCCGACGGCGTGCAGGCCGCGGGCCGCGTCCTCCACGGCGGGACCGTCGACGTCGCCGCCGAGCACGCGCAGCCACTGCCGGGCGCCCTCGGCCATCGCGGCGGCGTAGCGGCTGGTGGACGCGCCCGCCTCCAGGGCGGCGACGTCCGGGGCGGCGGCGTCGGGGGTGTCGGCGAACATCGCGGCGTGCACGCCCGCCCAGTGCAGCGGCGCGGCCCACAGCAGCGGGTCGCCGAGGGCGTGGAGCAGGGCGCGGGCCTCGTCGAGGTGCGGGGCCACCCAGCTCTCCTCGCGCAGCCGGGCCGCGGCGACCCGCAGCTCGGCGAGGATCGGGAGCACGAACAGGTCCACGGGGTGGTGCACGATCGCCGCGCGGGCCCGCGACCAGCCGAGGGCGAGCGCGGCTCGGTCGCCGGTCCGGCGGGCCAGGGCCACCTCCAGCCCGGCGGCGAGCAGCTCGTCGCGCGGCTCCAGCCCGGACCCGGCGTCGGTGAGCACGGCGCGCGCGGCCGGCAGCGCGCCGCGGTAGGCGGCGATCCAGCCCAGCAGCAGCCGGTGGCGCGTCCCGGCCCCGCACCCGCCCAGCCCGACGGCGACGGCCCGGTCGAGCACGGACTGCGCGACGGCCAGCTCCCCGCACTGCACGGCCACCAGCGCGGCCAGGGCGGCGGGGGAGTCGGGCAGCAGCGCGGCGAGGTGCGGCGGCTCGATCAGCCCGGCCGCGCGCACCAGCTTCGACATCGCCGACGTCGGCGCACCGGTGATCGACTCGATCACGCCCTGCGCCACCAGCTCCACCGCGCCCGACTGCATCGTGGGGGCGCGCCGGCGGGCGCCCGGCTCCAGGACGGCGCGGGCCTCGTCCAGCGCGCCCGTCCCGACCAGCGCGGGCACGGCCACGGCCGCGTCCGCCCCGAGCTCGGCGACGGCGAACCGGGCGGTGTCGGCGCTGCGGGCGAGGTTGCCGCGCCGCGCCAGGACGGCCGCGGCGACGGCGGCGGCCCGGCGGCCGTCGCGCCGCGGCACGGCGTCCGGGTCGTCCTCCAGCGCGGCGAGCACGGTGTCGGCGTGCGCCGAGGCGGTGTCCAGCTCCCCGTCGATCGCCGCGGCCTCGGCCCGGCGGGCCGCGAGCAGCAGCCCGGGCGCGCCCGCGCGCACCGCGGCGGCGTAGAGCTCCTCGCCGGCGCCGGTGCCGCCGCGCACCGCTCGGTCACCCGCGGCCACGAGCACGTCGGCGACCGCCCGCCCCGTCGCGCCGGACGCGGCCAGCGCGCGCGCCGCCCCCGCGGCGTCGCCGCCGCGGGCCAGCTCGATCTCGGCGAGCGCGCGGCGGACGTCGGTGACGGCCGCCGGGGGCGTCCTGGCGAGCACGGCCGCGTCGACCAGCGGCACCGGCCGGCCCCCGGCCAGCAGGTGGCCGGTGGCCACGGCCACCTGCACGAGCTCGTCGGCGGCCGCGGCGTCGGGCAGCCCGAGCAGCGGCACCAGCACCTCGGCGTCGGTCGGCGCGCCGACCGCGCGGGCGAGCAGCAGCGCGACGACGTCCGGGTCGAGCGCGTCGAGCCCGTAGCCGACCTGGGCGAGCAGGGCGGGCGGCAGCTCGCCCGCCGTGGGCGCGACCGGGAGCAGCCGGTCGACGAGCGCGGGCACGCCTCCGCTGAGCCGCAGCACGAGCTCGGCGTCCACGGGCTGGTCGGGCACCAGCCGGGCGGCGCGGGCGCGCACCCCGGTGCCGTCGAGCGCGTCGAGCACGAGCGGGCGTCCGCGGGCGGCCAGCAGGGCGCCGAGGGCGGCCAGGGCCGGCGGGCGGGGGTGCGGGCGGTGGGCGACGACGACCCGCGCGCCGGGCTCGCGGGCGTGCTCGGCGAGCCGGTCCAGGGCGGAGGCGTCGAGGCGGTGCGCATCGTCGACGACCACCGCGGCGCCGCGCTCCGGCACGTGCGCCACCGGCACCCCGGCCCGCTCCCACGCCTCGGTGAGTGCGGCGAGCAGCACGGACTTGCCGAACCCGCCGGGTGCGACGACGTCGACCAGCCGCGCGCCGGCCGGGTCCGAGGCGACCTGCCGCAGCAGCGCCTGCGGTCCCGGAGCCCCCGCCAGACGGCCGTCCGGATCGGCTGCCGTCATCGGCATGCGCGTCGCTCCCCTCCCCCGAGTTGCCCGCCCCACTGATCGCCAGGAGGGTAGCGCCGCCCTCCGCGGCGGCGGCCCCCACCGTCACACGATGGGGTGGCCTGGCAGGATGCTGGTCCGTGAGCGCCGACCGGATCTGGGCGATCGTGCTCGCCGGGGGCGTCGCACGCCGCTTCGGTGACCGGCCCAAGCAGTTCGAGCGCGTCGCCGGCGTCCGGATGGTCGACCGCACGGTCGCCGCCGCCCGCCGCACCTGCCACGGCGTCGTGGTCGTGCTGCCGCCCGGCCGGGAGTGGGACGGCGAGCCGGTCGACGCCGTCGCCGAGGGCGGGGACCACCAGTCGGAGTCGCTGCGCGCCGGGCTGGCGGTCGTCCCGCGCGACGCGGACGTCGTCGTCGTGTGCGACCCGGCGCACCCCCTGGCCGGCGACCACCTGTTCACCGCCGTCGTCGACGCCGTGGCCCGGGGGGCCGACGGGGCCGTGCCGGTGGTCCCGATCCTGGAGGTGGTGCAGCGCGTCGAGCACGGCCGCGTCGTCGCCACCCTCCCCAAGGACGACCTGGTGCTCACCCAGTCGCCCCAGGCGTTCCGCGCCGCGGTGCTGCGCGCGGTGCACGCCGACCTGCCCCGCCCGGTGGAGAACTCCGGGCTCCTCGTCGAGCGCGGCCACCGCGTCGACACCGTGCCGGGCGACCCGGCCAACCTGCACGTCACCACACCCGCCGAGCTGGCCGTGCTCGACCGGCTCGCCACGGAAGGACAGCCAGCCTGATGGACCCCAACACCCCCGTCGTCATCCTCTGCGGCGGCCAGGGCACCCGCATCCGCGAGGTGAGCGAGCGCCTGCCCAAGGGCATGGTCGACATCGGCGGGCAGCCGATCCTGTGGCACATCATGAAGCTCTACAGCCACTACGGGTACCGCCGCTTCATCCTCTGCCTGGGCTACAAGGGCTGGGAGATCAAGCAGTTCTTCCTGGACTACCGGGCCCACACCTCGGACTTCACCCTGAAGCTGTCCGACGGCGACCACGAGCCCCGCTTCTCCGGCGCCACCGCCGACGAGGACTGGGAGATCACCTTCGCCGAGACCGGTCTGGAGGCCGGCACCGGCGCCCGCCTGCGGCGCATCCGCGACTACATCGACACCCCGCAGTTCCACATGACCTACGGCGACGGCGTGTCGGCCGTGGACATCGAGAACCTCGCGCGCGTCCACCTCGAGTCGGGCCGCGTCGGCACCGTCACCGGCGTGCACCCCACGTCGAAGTTCGGCGAGATGCGGGTCGACGGCGACGTGGTCGCGGAGTTCAACGAGAAGCCCACGCAGGTCACGGGCTGGGTCAGCGGCGGCTACTTCGTCTTCGACCGGTCGTTCCTCGACGACTACCTCGACGACGAGGAGGACCTGTTCCTCGAGGCCGCGCCGCTGCAGAAGCTCGCCCGCGACCAGCAGCTCACCGTGAACAAGCACGAGGGCTTCTGGGCCGCGATGGACACCTACAAGGACTACCAGGCCCTCAACGAGATGTGGCTCAAGGGCGACGCCCCGTGGAAGCTGTGGAAGGACGACATCCGCACCTGGTGATCAGGAGGCCAGCGCGGTCAGGTGCTCCTTCCAGGCCCGCTCGTCACCGCGCGGGGGCAGGCCGTCGTCCGGCTGCGCCTCCGCGCCCCGCCGCGGGGCGGTGAGCAGCGGCCAGGTCTCGCCGCCGATGAGGCCGTTCACCTCCTCGGTGGCGTGCTCGGCCTGGAACGCCCGCACCGCACCCTCCAGGACGGGGTCGAAGCGCCCGTCCTCGACCACCTCGTCGTGGCCGGCGGCGCGCAGGAGGTGCTGGGCGGTGCGCACGACCGGCCCGCGGTCGGCGGGGCGCAGCAGCGGCCAGGTCGGCGGGTCGAGCGCGGCCCCCTCGACCCGCTGCCCGAGCAGCCCGGCCACCTCGCCCCGCAGCCGCGGCAGCATGCCGTGCAGGACGTCACCCGGGCAGAGCGTGTCCTTGAAGTCCCGGTGCCCGACGATCTCGGTCGGGGCGATGCCGTACTGCGCGCAGGCGTGGGCGCACAGCTCGCGCAGCCGCTCCCACAGCGGCCCGGTCGGCTCCGCGGCCGAGTAGGTGCCCTCGTTCTCGATCCCGATCGACACGAGGTTCTGCCCGGTGCAGTGCGCGCCCTCCACCTGCAGGCGACCGCTGCGCAGCGCCTCCAGGCTCCGGTGCCGGCCCTCCAGCACGAACCCGCCGCGGCTGATGGTGAAGTGCTGACCGGAGTCGAGCCACCCGCGGCCGTCCATGTGGAAGTCCTGGATGCCGCGGGCCAGCCGGTCCGCCGCCTCCCGGGAGAGGTCGTCGACGTTGGGGGTCGCCGTGTGGTGCACGAGGATCCGCACCGGCCGCTGCGCCTCGACGTGCACGACCCGGCGGTTGGGCCGGGCGCCCCAGCCGGCGCAGTCGACGATCGCGGGCGGGGGCGGGGGCGGAGGCGGGGGCGCGGGCGCGGGCGCGGCGTGCGCCGTCGCCGGCCACGCCGCGAGCAGGCCGGTTCCCGCGGCCCCCACGAGGAGGCCACGACGGGTGACCACCATCCGTCCCATCCGCCCCTCCCGTCCCGTCCTGCTCACGGACGAGCTTCGCCGCGCCACGCACGGTCCACAACGGCACGACACGAACGAGTGGGGTTGTCGTGGGTTACCGGTCAGTAATACCCTGGCCGCTACCGACCGGTAGAAGGAGTGACGGGGCCATGGGCCACTTCAGGAGCAACCTGCGCGACCTCGAGTTCAACCTGTTCGAGGTGTTCCGGGTGCAGGACCAGCTGGGATCGGCGCCCTTCGACGGCGTCGACCTCCAGACGGCGCGCGACACGCTCAGGGAGCTCAACGCCGTCGCGACCGGCCCGCTGGCCGAGTCGTTCGCCGACGCCGACCGCAACCCGCCCGTCTTCGACCCGGCCACGCACACCGTCACGCTGCCGCAGAGCCTCAAGGACGCGTACGCGATCCTGTGGGACGGCGAGTGGTGGCGCCTGGGCCTGCCCGCCGAGCTGGGTGGCTACGGCATCCCGCCGTCGGTGCAGTGGGCCGCCTCCGAGCTGATCCTGGGCTCGAACCCGGCCGCGTTCATGTACATGGCCGGGCCGAACTTCGCCGCCGTCGTGCACGCCAACGGCACCGACGAGCAGAAGCGCTGGGCCCAGCTCATGATCGACCGGGGCTGGGGCGCCACGATGGTGCTCACCGAACCCGACGCCGGCTCCGACGTCGGCGCCGGCCGCACCAAGGCGGTGCAGCAGGCCGACGGCACCTGGCACATCGACGGGGTGAAGCGCTTCATCACCTCCGCCGAGCACGACCTCACCGAGAACATCATGCACCTGGTGCTGGCCCGCCCCGAGGGCGCGAAGCCGGGCACCAAGGGCCTGTCGCTGTTCCTCGTGCCGAAGTTCCACTTCGACCCGGAGACCGGCGAGCCGGGCGAGCGCAACGGCGCCTTCGTCACGGGCGTCGAGCACAAGATGGGCCTCAAGGCGTCCACGACCTGCGAGCTGACCTTCGGCCAGCACGGGGTGCCCGCCGTCGGCTGGCTGCTCGGCGAGGTGCACGACGGCATCGCGCAGATGTTCGAGGTGATCGAGTACGCGCGGATGATGGTCGGCACGAAGGCCATCGGCACGCTGTCCGCCGGCTACCTCGCCGCCCTGGACTACGCGAAGGACCGCGTGCAGGGCGCCGACCTGCCGAGGATGGCCGACAAGACCGCGCCCCGCGTCACGATCACCCACCACGCCGACGTGCGCCGCCTGCTCATGACGAACAAGGCGTACGCGGAGGGCCTGCGCGCCGTCTACACCTACACCGCCACCTGGCAGGACCGGGTCCGCGCCGGTGCGGCGGCGGGGGAGGACACCGCGCTCGCCGAGCGGGTCAACGACCTGCTGCTGCCGATCGTCAAGGGCGTGGGGTCCGAGCGCGCCACCGAGCAGCTGCCCCAGGCGCTGCAGGTGCTGGGCGGCTCGGGCTACCTGCAGGACTACCCGATCGAGCAGTACATCCGCGACGCGAAGATCGACTCGCTGTACGAGGGCACCACCGCGATCCAGTCGCTGGACTTCCTGTTCCGCAAGATCGTCCGCGACAACGGGCAGGCGCTGCTCGCCGTCTCCGGGGAGATCCAGGCGTTCCTCGACGCCGAGAGCGGCAACGGCCGGCTCAAGGAGGACCGGGCGCTGCTCGCGACGGCGCTCGCCGACGTCCAGGGCATGCTCGGCTCGCTGACCGGCTACCTGTTCGCCAGCCAGCAGGACCCCGAGGCGATCCACAAGGTCGGCCAGCACAGCGTGCGGTTCCTCATGGCCGTGGGCGACCTGCTGATCGGCTGGCTGCTGCTGCGCCAGGCCGAGGTGGCCCTGGTCGCGCTGGGCGGCGCGGTGAGCGACAAGGACCGCGCCTTCTACGAGGGCAAGGTCGGGGTGGCGCACTTCTTCGCCGCCACCCAGCTCCCGCTGCTGACGGCCCAGCGCGCGATCGTCGAGAAGGCCGACAACACCCTGATGGAGCTGCCCGAGGCGGCGTTCTAGGGCCTCCGGCCCTCGTGCGCGCGGAGGAGCGTTCCAGCACTCCTCCGCGCGCGCGGGCGGCGTCAGCCGCCGAACTCGCGCAGGGTCCGGACGAACAGCCGCCGGTCGTACCGGTGCACCACGTGGTTCGCCCGCGACCGCACCACCCGCGTCTGCGGCGCGAGCTCCTGCACCCGGCGGACGTCGTCGTCGTCCAGGGCGCCGACCAGGCCGTGGGGCTCCAGCCGCATCCACCGGGCGTGGATCAGCAGGATCGGCGCGCGCACGGCGGCGAGCGCCTCGGCGTGGGAGAAGTCCCCGTACATCCGGCCGTCGGTGAAGGCCCGCGCGAAGTCCGGGTCGAACATCGACAGCGAGCGGAACAGCTCGCCGAACGACGCCGGGGCCCACCAGGCGGAGAAGCCGGAGGGCTCGCCGGGGTGCCGGCGCTCCCAGCGCCGCACGCCGCGGTCGACGACGTCGACCAGGGCGTCCGGGATGCGCTTGGTCCGCCGCGGCGACACCGGCAGCTCCTGCCCGCGGAAGTAGTCGGCCAGCCTGCGGTCGGGCGCGCCGAGCACCTCGACCGCGTGCACCAGCCCACGGAAGACGAACCGGTCGCGGTCGCGGAACCGCGGCCACTCGACCGAGAACACCGGCGCGTCCTCGAGCACGAGCGCGGCCACGGACCCCGGTGCGGCGGCGGCGAGCCAGAGCGCGAGGATGCCGCCCGACGAGTTGCCGCTGACGATCGCCGGGCGCCCGACGACGGTCTCGAGGAACCGCTGCAGCCGCGCGCCCACGAGGTCCCACGTGTAGCGGCCCGGCGTCCAGGTGGAGGCCCCGTGCCCCGGCACGTCGAGCGCGATCACCTCGAACCGGTCCGAGAGGTCCGCCGCGACCCGCGCGTAGGTGCGCCAGGTGCCCATCTGCGCCGGGATCAGCACGAGCGGGGTCCCGCTCGCCGGCCCCCGCACGTACGCGATCACGCCGCCGTCGCCGTCCGGCGCGGTCGCCGCGGTGAACCCGCGCCGGGCGAGCCGCCGGGGCAGCGGTTCGAGGAGGCCCTCGAACGGGCCGCCGTCCGCGCCCCGCGCCACGGGGGCGCCGCCCTCAGCCGCTGATGTAGCTGGCCAGCTGGGCCCGCTCCCGCTCCAGCACGTCGATGCGGGCCTTCACCAGGTCGCCGATGCTGACGATGCCGGTGAGCCGGTCATCGACCACGACCGGCAGGTGGCGGAACCGGCCCTGGGTCATGACGGCGGCCAGCTCGGCCACGTCGTCGCCGGGCGAGCAGGTGGTGACCTCGCGGGTCATGATCTCGGCGACCGGCGTGCCGAGCACGTCCGCGCCGCCGGTGTGCAGGCGGCGGACGACGTCGCGCTCGGACACGATCCCGACGAGGCGGCCGTCGTCGTCGAGGACGGGCAGGGCGCCGATGTTGCGCTCCGCCAGCGTGGCGATCAGGTCGGCCACCGTGGCGGCGGGAGCCACGGTGGCGACCTCGGTGCTCTTGTTCCGCAGTACGTCAGCGATGCGCATGCCACTCCCGATCGTCGACGGCCGTCGTCGAGATCGAGAGTAGGGAGAGTGGCGCGGGTCACGGAAGACCCGAACCGGTCAACCCCCGCAGACCACCCGCGGCGCGGGGTTGTACTTCGTCGTCTGCTCCTCGGTCCGCACCTCGCCGGTCCGCAGGTCGCGGATCGTGCGGGTGTCGGTGACGGTGAAGCCCTGCGAGCCCTGGCTCGCGGTGCACGGCTCGCCCGCCGGCACGTTGACCGTGTTGGGCTCGGTGAAGTTGCGCCGCGGGCTGGTCGCCGACGTGACCTCGTAGTACTTGGTGCCGTAGAAGATCACGGTGATGTCGGACGGCGTCCAGATCGTGCGGATCAGCACCGCGGTCGGGGTGTCGTTGCGGAAGCGCATGTCCAGCGCCCCGGTGACGATCGTGGCCTCGCGGCCCTCCGGGTAGCGGGAGATGTAGAAGCTGTGCGCCCGGTGCTCGACGTCGGTCATCCCGGCGAAGTAGGCCGCGTTGTAGGTGGTCGTGGACACCTGCGACACCCCACCCGCGATGCCGCGGCCCGCCCGGCCGTTCTCGATCACGCCGGCCTCGACGTAGCCGTTGGCGGCGGTGCGGGGGCCGGTGACGGCGTCCAGGCTGAAGGTCTCGCCCGGGCCGACGATGGTGCCGTTGACCAGCTCCGCGGCGCGGCGGATGTTGACGCCGGAGTCCTGGGCGAACCCGCGGGTGGTGAACCGGCTGATCTCCCCGGCGTTGCCGAGCGTGCCCAGCTCCTCGGTGGTGAGCTCGGCGGGCTGGTCGGCGTACACCGCCGTGATCTCGCGCGGGCCGTCGCCGGTGAGCACCGGGAGCAGCTCGGCCAGCGTGGCCTCGTAGTCGACACCGCGGCCGTCCTGCGACGGGATGACCGTCGGCGGCGTCGTGGAGAAGTCGAGCTCGGCGTCGCGGGCCTCCTGCTCGGAGGGCGCGAGCTGGTCGTCCAGGGCGTCGGTGACGACCGTCGGGTTCAGGACGGGCGTCAGCCCGCCGGTCTCGCCGGGCTCGAACGACAGCGCCTCGGCGATGGTCCCCGGCTCCAGCACGCCCTCGGTGTCGTCCTCGCCGATCACGGTGACCGGGCCGGAGACCGCGGGGGTGGCGACCTCCTCGACGGCGGTGGCGACGTCCTCGGCGGTCGTGCGGGCCGGGAGCGGGGTGAGCGGCAGGGCGATCGTGCGGCCCGACGCCCACTCGCTCTTGACGACCTCGATCGCGGCCGGCCCGTCGAGCTGCTGGCCGGGCACCGGGTCGACCGGTACGGGGGTGGTGCCCTCGAACCGCACCGTGCCCTCGACGGGTGCGGTGTCGACCACGGGGGCGAGCTGCTGGATCGCGGTGGACAGGGCCTGGTCGTCGGCGGTGGTGACGACGCCCAGCACGTTGCTCGTGGTGAAGAACGAGGCGATCCGGGTGATCGGGTTGAGCGGCTGGTCGCCGGCCTGCGCCAGCGTGCCGTCCCAGTCGACGGCGAGGCCGGCGGCCACCGGGTCGATCTCGCTGGTGACCGTGCCGGCGGTGACCGGGACGGGCCGGGTGGCGCGCGGCTCGATCTCCGAGCGGAGCTCCTGCTCGGCGGCGCCGAGCGACAGGCCGCCGACGTCGATGCCGGCCACCGTGGTGCCGCGGGGCACCGAGCCGGAGGTGAGCAGCAGGTCGCCCACGTAGAGCAGCCCGAGCAGCGCGACGAGGACCGCGCCGATCAGCAGCGGGCGCCGGCGGCGGGACCGGCCCCCGTCGGCACCGCCGCTCGCTCCGCCGCCCGGTCCGTCGGGGCCGCGGGGCGGGACCGGGGGGCCGCCGTTCGGCATGACCGGCAGGCGCTGGGTCGGGGGGTCCATCGGCGCCGACGGTGTGGACGGGCGCGCAGCGGCCTTGCTCAGCGGGATCACCTGCGTCGTCTCGGCGTCGGGGGTCGACGGCGGGACGGCCCGGGTCGGCGCGTCACCACCGGGAGCGGCGGTCGGCCGGGTCGGGGCCTCGGTGGCGGACGCCGCGGGCAGCGCGACGCGGACGGTCTCGCCCTGGTCGGCGCTCGGCGTGCGCTCGGCCGCCGCGGGCCGGGCGCCCGCCGCGGAGCGGGCCGCCGCCGTGGGGCGGCCGGGGATCACGACGGTGCTGGTGGCGTCGTCGGCCCCGGGGTCGGACGGCCCGGCCGGCGCGGACTGCGGGGCCGGCGCAGGCTGCGGGGCCGGCGCGGACTGCGGGGCCGCCGAGGTCCCCCGGGTCGAGGGCCGCAGCCCGGTTCCCGCTGCGGGCTGGGTCGTGGGTTCGAACAGCGACGTCCGCTCGCCCGCCCCCACCGGTGCGGTGTGCGGCGCCGGGGTGGTGCCGCCGGTCCGGGTGCCATCGGCCCCGGTCCCGTTCGCCCCGGTCCCGTTCGCCCCGGTCCCGTTGGTCCCGGCGCCGTTGGTCCCGGCGCCGTTGGTCCCGGCGCCGTTGGTCCCGGCCCCGTTCGTCGCAGCCCCGTTCGTCGCGGCTCCGTCCGTCGGCGCGCCGACCGCCGTCGCCCCGTCGGTGCTGCTCGTCGTCGTGGCGGCCGCGGCCGGGCCGGCCGCCGCGCCGCCCGCGTCCGCGGGGCCGGTCGCGGCGACCGCGGTCGTGGCGCCGTCGGCGCCGACCGCGGTGCCGGCGCCGCTCGACCCGGAGGCGTCGGCCGCCGGGCCGGGGGACGCGGAGCCGTTCGCCGCGGAGCCGGTGGCGGTGCGGTCGGGCGCCCCCGCGCCGTCCGCGCCGCTCCCCCCGGACGCGGTCCCCGCACCGCCGCCGTCGCCCGCCGGTGGAGAGCCGTCGGTCGGGTCGGTGGGCTGGTCGCGGCTCGTGCCCGCGCCGCCCGTCTCCACGGGCTCCGTGGCCGGACGCTCGGTCTCCTCGCCGGTCGAGGACTGCCGCTCGGGCATGACGCCGTCTTCCCCTCCACACCAGACCGGAGCCCCCTCGGCCCCGGCGCACTACAGGTACAGGCCGGTCCCGTGCTCGGTCCGCTCGGTCGCGACGGCGTGCAGCTCGCGCTCGCGCAGGACCAGGTAGGTCTCGCCCCGCACCTCGACCTCGAACTGCTCGTCCCGTGCGAACAGCACGCGGTCACCCACCTTCACGGTGCGCACGTGGTGACCGACTCCGAACACCTCGCCCCAGACAAGACGTCTGGCGACCGTCGCGGTTGCCGGGATGACGATCCCGGAGCCGCTGCGCCGCTCCCCCGTGCCCTCCGTGTCCCGCACCATCACGCGGTCGTGCAGCATCTGGATCTCGAGCTGGGGGTCCTGCACGCCGTGATGCTAGTGGTGGAGCCGGTGGGGGCCCGAGGCGCCCGGGGAAGAGGAAAGCCCCGCGGTGCTGCCAGGTCGGGGGTCCGACAGCACCGCGAGGCTGTGGTGGAGTTCGCTCGGGTGCGGCCGTCCGTTAACCCCGCACCGCCGTCTCCGCGAGGTTCACTCGTTCGGCCCAGCGGGTCAGGTCTGCGCCAACAGGTAGCGACCGAAGTGGGGCACGGTGAACGCGATCTGCCCCCGTTGGGCGGAGAACACGAGCCCCTTCTTCAGGAGGCTGTCGCGGGCCGGGGAGAGCGACGACGCGCGCCGCGCGAGGTGCTCGGCGATGCCCGCGGTCTGCACGGGCTCGTCGCGCCCGTCGGCGAGCTCGGCCATGGCGCGCAGGTACTCGCGCTCGGCGGGGGTGGCCCGCTCGAAGCGGGACCCGAAGAACCCGACCGCCAGCTCGGCCTCGGCCTCGGGCGCCGCCACCGTGACGTCCGCGACCCCGATGGGGCTGCGGGGAGCGGCGTCCCACGCCGCCTTGCCGTAGGCCTGCACGAAGTACGGGTAGCCGCCGGAGCGCTCGTAGAGGGCGTCGAGCGCGTCGGTGTCGAACGCCGCGTCCTCCCGCTCGGCCGGCGCGAGCAGCGCGAAGTCGGCGTCCTCCCGGTCGAGCTGGCCGATGCGGGCGTAGCGGAACAGCCGTTCCGAGTAGGACTTCGACGCCGACAGCACCGCGGGCAGGTGCGGCAGCCCGGCCCCCACGACGACGAGCGGGGCGCGGGACTGCGACAGCTCGTGGCAGGCCGCGCACAGCGCCGACACGTCGTCGGGCTCGAGGTCCTGCATCTCGTCGATGAGCAGCGCGACCCCGGTCTCCAGGTCGGCGGCCAGCGTCGCCACCTCGGTGAACAGCTCGACGAGGTCGATCTCGATGTCGCCGGAGTCGGCGCGGCCCGTGCGGACGGGCACGTCGATGCCGGGCTGCCAGCGGTCGCGCAGCTTGGCGTCGGCCGGCGACGAGCGCAGCGCGAACGCCTTGAGCACGCCGAGCACCTCCGCGACGCGCTCGCCGTCGGGGTGGCGGACGGCGAGGTCGCGGATCGCCCGGTGCAGCGCAGCCGACAGCGGGCGGCGCAGCCCGGCGTCCGGCCGCGCCTCGATCTTCCCGGCGCCCCAGCCCGCGCGGACGGCCATCGAGCGCAGCTCGCCGAGCAGCACGGTCTTGCCCACGCCGCGCAGCCCGGTGAGCACGAGGCTGCGCTCGGGGCGCCCGCGCGCGACGCGCTCCAGCACGATGTCGAACGCGTCGAGCTCCTTGTCCCGGCCGGCCAGCTCCGGGGGGCGCTGGCCGGCGCCGGGAGCGAAGGGGTTCCGCACGGGGTCCACGATCGGACGGTATCCGCTTCTCTCGCCGTTTCCGTAGACATCGGTAGCGAGGGCGATGGCGTGTCGGCGATCGGATCGTATCCGGCTGTCTAGCGTCGACGGCAGGAACGCCGATATCAGGCTCGACGGGTGGCCGCGTCGGCCACGCAGAACAGCCCGAACGCCGCGAACCCGCCCGCCACCAGCGCCAGCGGCACCGGGGCGGTGCCCGCCACGGTGCGCAGGGCGGCGTCCAGCCCGCCCGCCCGCTCCGGGTCGCCGGACAGCGCGGCCGTCCCGGCGAGCACGCCGACCGTGCCGATGGCGACGGCGCGGGACAGGTGCCCCCACACGCCCAGCGCGCTGATGGTGCGGCGCAGCGCCGGGGGGACGCGGCTCAGGTCGAGGTCCCCGAGGAACGTGCGCCGCACGCCGGTGTAGACCATGGTCGCGGCGATGACGAGGACCGTGGCGGCGAGCGCGCCGAGCAGCAGCCGCCCGCCCGGCAGGGCGAGCACCGCGGCGGCGCCCCGGCGCACGGAGGAGTCACCGCCCGAGCCGCGCACCCCGGTCAGGAACTCGACGACCAGCACCGCCAGCGCGCCCATCGCGATCGCCTTGGACGTCGCCCCGACCCGCTTGCGCACCCGCTCGCCGCCGTCGACCCAGCGGAACCCGACCGCCGCCGCCACGAGCTGCCACAGCGCGAAGGCGACCAGCCCCAGCGCGGTGAGCAGCAGCACGGCGAACCCGCCGCCGGTGCGGGCGAGCGTGCCGATCGCCCCGCCCGCGTCGGCCGGGGCCTCCGGCACCCGGAAGGCCAGCTGCACGCCGAGCCAGGCGACGAGGACGTGCACCAGCCCGTAGCTCAGGAGTCCGATCCGGCCGAGCACGTCGACGGTCCGGCCGGGGGCGTCGGACCGGCCGTCCTGCACCAGCCGCCGCAGGCGCACCACCGGTCCGGACACGTCGCGCTGGTACCCCCGGCCGATCGCTCGCAATCGCTACCGCTCTCTAGCAACGACGCGAGAATCCCGGATACGACCCGATCTGGTTCGCTGGTGGCATGGATCCCGATGAGACCGCCCCCCTCGAGATCGTGACCGAGGGCGAGGGCCGGGTCGAGCGCCCGGGTGACCGCGCCGGGCTCACCGTCGGGTTCGCGTCCGTCGCCGGCACCCGCGCCGAGGCCGTGGCCGCGCTGTCCGCGCAGGTGGGCGCGGCGCCGGTGGAGCGGGCGGGGGTCACCGTCCGCCGGCGCCGCCTGTCGGTGCACGGCGACTGGCGGGCCGAGCAGATGGTCGGGGTGCGGGCCGGGGAGGAGCTGGTGCTGCGCGTCGAGGACGTCGACGCGCTGGAGCCGCTGGTCGCCGCCCTCGTCGCGGTGGAGCCGGCCTCGCTCACCGGCCCGGTCTGGGAACTCGTGGACCCGGCCCCCGCCCGCCGCGATGCCCAGGCGCTCGCCGTGGCCGACGCCCGCGACCGGGCCGAGGCCTACGCGGCTGCGCTGGGCGGGAGGCTCGTCGGGCCGCGCCGGCTCACCGAGGTGCGCGATCCGCAGGTGATGGACGGGTACCTGGAGGCCGCCTCGGGTGGCGCGCCTGCCGTGCGCGCGCTGGGCCTGGGGCCGGAAGCGGTGGCCGTCGTCGTCCGCTGCGCCGTGACGTGGACCATCGAGCTGTAACGCGCACGGCCCGCGCGGGGACCACCTGATCGTGGAGACCCCGCTGCACCGCCCCACGGCGACGGCCCGCCGCCTCCTCGCCTGGGCCCAGGCCGGGGCGGTCGCCGCGGTGCTGGGCCTGGCCGCGGTGGTGGGGACCGCCGTGCAGGCCCACCTCGACGCCCACCCCGACCGGCCCGCCGTGCTGGTGGAGGTGCCGGGCGGTGTCGTCGCCGGCGGGCCGTCCGAGCACGACGGCGCGCTGGCGGGGATCGGCGTCGTCGTCGTCGGGTGGACGCTCGTGGGCTGCGCCGGCACCGTCGGGCGCCGCCGGCTCGACGACCGCGACAGCGACCGCTGGGAGCGCGGCTGGGCCGCGGTCGAGCCGACCTGGAGCGGGCGCGTCGAGCAGTAGCGTCAGCTCGCGCGGCGCTCGGGCGGCTCGATGCTGCCCTCGATGACGACGTGCGGCCGCACCGGCTCGTCCGGCACGACCGTGCCGTCGACCACCGCGCCGTCGACCACCGCGCCGTCGACCACCGCGCCGTCCACGACCGGGCCCTCCGACCGGATCCGCGCCGTGCGCAGGCCCGGGGCCTTTTCCTCGGCCGCGCGCACCAGCCGCCTGCGCACCAGCGCGCGCGTGGGCGGCAGCAGGAGCAGCAGCCCGGCCAGGTCGGTGACCAGGCCGGGGACGAACAGCAGCACGCCGCCCGCGGCCACCAGCAGCCCGTCGGTGACCTCGGAGTGCGCCACGCGCCGCTCCCCGACGGCGGTGGCGAGCGCCTGCGCGGCCCGCACCCCCTCGCGGCGGGCGAGCCACAGCCCGAGCAGCGACCCGACCAGCAGGACCACCAGCGTCCAGCCGAAGCCGATCACCGAGCCGAGCGCGACGAGCGCGACGATCTCGACCACGAGGTACAGGAGCACGAACGGCATACCCCTCCAACGCGCGAGGTGCCCTCCGTGCTCCCGTGTCCGCATCACGACTGGGTGTCACCGACCGCGTGCCACCGGGCGGGCGTCACCGCACCAGCGCGTGCCCGGTGGAGAACAGGCCGCCCGGGTCGACCCGGCGCTTCACCGCCAGCAGCCGCTCGAGGTCGGCGTCGTCCCACAGCCGCCGGACGCGGTCCGGCCCGGCGCTCCCCAGGAAGTTGAGCAGCGCGCCCCGCGCGGCCCACGGCGCCATGCGGTCGACGACCGCCTGCGTCAGCGCCGGCACGGTCTCGACCAGCGGCCCGACCATCGGGCCCAGCGCGAACAGCGCGAACGCCGCCCCGCGTCCGGCCACGGCGTTGGGGGTGGGCGCCGGGCGCGCGACGGCCCCGCCCAGGTGCCGCAGCTCCACCATGATCAGCGGTACCTCGACGTCCGGGCCCGCGGCCGCGAGCAGGGCGTCGACGGCCTCGGCGGGCAGCGCGCGCAGGGTGGCGCCGCGCTCCCAGGTCGGCATCGGGTCGACGGGGTCCATGTGGATCGAGTCGACGGCCGCGTAGGGCATGTCGCCGACCAGGTCCATGATCGCGGGGGCGACGGCCCGCATCGGGGCGAGCAGGGCCGCCCCCTCGTCGGCCGGGCCGAGGTGCGCGAAGCGCAGGTGCACCACGAACCGCCCGCGCAGCGGCTCGGGCAGCGCGGGCAGCGGCGGCAGCCGGAGCAGGGCGATCGAGGTCGTCGTCTCCTCGGGCAGGGTCTCGACCCAGGTCCGGTAGGCGTGCAGCAGCGCGGCGGCCGCCTCCCCGGGGAAGAAGACGCCGCCGCCGTGCAGGCTCGCCACGGGCACCAGGTCGAACTCCAGCTCGGTGACGATGCCGAAGTTGCCCTTGCCGCCGCGCAGCGCCCAGAACAGCTCGGGGTCGCTGATCGCGTCGACCCGCCGGACCGCGCCGTCGGCGGTGACGAGCTCGACGCTGCGCACGTGGTCGGCGGCGAAGCCGTAGCGGCGGGCCATCGGTCCCAGCCCGCCGCCGAGGGTGTAGCCGACCACCCCCACGCCGCTCGACGACCCGTTGAGCGGGGCCAGGCCGTGCGGTGCGGCCGCCTCGATGACCTGCGCCCACCGCACGCCCGCCCCGACGCGGGCGGTGCGGGCCACCGGGTCGACCGCCACCGCCGACAGGCGCCGGGTGGTGACGAGCACGCTGCCGGCCATGTCGGAGACGAGCCCGTGCCCGGTGCACTGGACGGCGACGGGGTGGCCCCGGTCGGCCGCCCAGCGGACGGCGGCGGCGACGTCGTCGGCGCAGGTGGCCCCGACGACCGCGACGGGGCGCGGGGTGTACGTGGTGTTGAAGCCGGCGACCTCGGCGGCGACGCGCGGGTCGTCGCCGGTGAGCACGGGGCCGGCGACCCGGAGCTGGAGATCGTCGAGGACGTCGGAGGGGGAGGAGGTGGTCATCGGGGTCTCCCGGGTACGGGGGGCGGTCCGGGGCGGGCCGCCGTGGCGGGGACGACCGTGGACGAGGGCCCTTGCGGTCGACTGGAGCCGGCTCCAGGTGGACTCGGGTCCGGCTCGGGCCCCGCTAGTCGAGCTGCGCCTGGGCCGCCCGCGCCCGGTCGGCCCACGGCCCCGCGCCGAGCGCGGTGTCGACCCGGACGGCGCGGTCGAGGTGCTCTCGCGCGGCCCGCACGTCGCCGGCGCGGGCGGCGAGCCGGCCGAGCACGCCCTGCACCGAGCCCCAGCAGGCGTTCGCCGTGCCGGCCACCACCAGCTCGGCGGCCTGGGGGAGCAGGTCGCGGTACAGGGCCGCCGGGTCGGGAGTGCCCAGGAGCGCGGCCACCTCGCCCCAGGCCGCCAGCAGGAAGTCGGTGCTCCAGTCCACGGGCACCGCGGTCGAGGAGCGCTCGGCCAGCCGCCGCGCGGCTGTGACGTCGCCGGCCTCGGCCAGCGCCAGCACCGCCACCGGCCGCAGCCCCGCGAAGTCGCCCACGGCGGTGTCCACCAGCTCGCCGGCGACCTCCGCGAGGCGCCCCTGGCCCCAGCGCACCGTCATGAGCTGCACGAACCGGCACCAGCTCGCCCCCCACAGGCTGGTGCGCCGCTGGATCTCGTGGGCCTGCTCGGCGTGCTTCTCCGCGAGGTCCCACTCGCCGCGCAGCGTGGCGTGCCCGGCCTCCTGGTAGGCGACCTGGGCCCGCAGCTCGGCGAGCCCCAGCTCCGCGGCGAGCCGCTGGGCCCGGGCGAGGTCGGCCCGGGCGAGGTCCACCTCGGCGAACCGCAGGGCCAGCGCGGCCCGGTGCAGCCGGGCGACGGCCTCGGTGTGGGCCGGCAGGCCGGGCAGCCCGAGCGCTTCGTCGAGGACCGCCCGCCGCTCGGCCTCCCCGCGCGGCACCCAACCGGCCAGGTAGGTGTTGTTGAGGACGCGGCCGAGCAGGGGCGCGTCGCCCAGGCGCCGCGCGATGTCCGCCGCCTCCCGGGCCGCGGCCATCCCCTCCGCGCGGCGCGGGGTGTAGCAGAGCTCGCAGGCCAGCGTGCCCAGCAGTTCGGCGCGCCGTCGCGGCGCCCGCCCGGCGTCGGTGGCGGCGATCAGCTCGTCGAGCCGCGCGACGAGCACGTCGTCGCTGGTGCCGTAGGGCCGCCAGTTCCACAGCGCCACCCCGCCGAACACGCCCGCGGCCTCCGCCGCCCCGTCGGTGTCGCCCCGCTGCAGGGCCAGGTCCAGCGCCCGCGACAGGGCGGCCTGCGCCCCCACGAGGTCGCCCGCGGCCCGCTGGTCGCGCCCCAGCGCCACGAGCAGCTCCTGCGCGCGGGCCGCGTCGGCGCCGTCCACCAGGTCCACCGCGCGGGCGAGGTGCTCGGCCGCGGTGGTGAACGCGAACCGCTCCCGCGCCGCGGCGGCCGCCGCGACGGCGTGCCGCAGCGCCGTGCCCGCCCCGGCGAACGGTCCGGCCAGGTAGGAGTGGTGGGCCAGGGCGTCGAGCCGGGCCGCGCCGGGCAGCTCCTCCAGCGCGCGGGCGATCTGGTGGTGCAGCCGCGCCCGCCGCGAGCGCGTCAGGCCCGCGACGATCGTCTCCCGCACCAGGTCGTGGCTGAACCGCCACACCCAGCCCTCGCCCTCCTCGGTCACCACCCCGGTGATCACGGCGGGCTCCAGCAGCACCGCGATCTGCTCGGGATCGAGCTGCGCGGCGCCCTCCAGCACGTCGAGCGGGAACTCGCGCCCGACGACCGCGGCCAGCGTGAGCAGCGCGCGGGTGTCCTCGGGGAGGCGGCCGAGCCGCCGCTCCAGCACGTCGCGGACCGAGTCGGGGATGTCGGCGGCGCCGGGACGGGCGTCGAGCCGCCGCTCGCTGCGCAGCAGCTCGATGAGCTCGACGAGGAAGAACGGGTTGCCCTCCGTGCGCCGCCGCAGCTCCCCGGCCAGCGCCGGGTCGGGCAGGCCGCGCCCGGCCAGCAGCTCCGCGACCTCGCCGTCGCGCAGCCCGCGCAGCGACAGGCGCGTCACCGACCGCTCCCGGGCCAGCTCGGCCAGGGTGTGGACGAGCGCGTCGGTGCGCTCCTGCAGCGAGTCCCGCAGCGTGGCCAGCACCAGCACCGGCAGCGGGGTGATCCGGCCGACGAGGAAGCGCAGCAGGTGCAGCGACAGCGGGTCGGCACCGTGCAGGTCGTCCAGGACGACCAGCAGCGGGCCGTCGCCGGCCGCCGCCGCGAGCGTCGCGGTGATGCGGTCGAACAGCGCGGTGCGCCGGGCGTCGCTGTCGCCGGCGGCGTCCCCGTCGGACCCGTCGGGCCCGTCGGGCACCGGCCCGGCGTCCGGTGCCAGCGCGCGCAGCACCTGCGTCCAGGGCCACAGTGCGGGCGCGGCGGCCTCGTCCGCGCACCGGCTCCACGCCACGCGCATCCCGCGGGCGGCGGCGATCGCGGCGACCTCCTCGGCGAGCCGGGTCTTCCCGATGCCGGGCTCGCCGCCGAGCAGCACCACCGACCCGGACCCGGCCGCCGCCGCCGACAGCCGCCCCACGAGCGCGGACAGCTCGTCGCCGCGGCCGACGAAGCCCGTCCGGGCCGGGTCGCCGGCCTCCGGGTCGGCGCGCACCGCCACCGCGGGCGCCCGCGGCCCGTCCACGGCGGGGTCCTGGGTGAGCACCGCCCGCTCCAGGCGCTGCAGCTCGGGGCCGGGATCGATGCCCAGCTCGTCGCGCAGCAGCTCCCGGCAGCTCGCGTAGGCCGCGAGCGCGTCGGCCTGGCGACCGGTGCGGTACAGCGCGAGCATCAGCGACCCCCACAGCCGCTCCCGCAGGGGGTGCACCGCCACCAGGCGCTCCAGCTCGGCCACGGCGTCCTGCGCCCGACCCGCGGCCAGCATCGCCTCGACGTGGCGCTCCAGCGCCACCGCCCGCAGCTCGGCCAGCCGCGCGCGGTCGGCCTGCACGGTCGGGCCGCCGTCCCCGAGCTCGGCGTAGGGCTCGCCGCGCCACAGCCCGAGGCCGGCCAGCAGCACGGCGTCGGCGTCGCGGGCGCGCCCGGCGTCGAGCAGGCGCTGGCCCTCGGCGAGCGATCCCTCGAAGCGCAGCACGTCCAGCTCGCCGTCGGCGACGGACAGGGAGTAGCCGGGCGGGCGGGTCAGCAGCCGGGTCGGCGCGGCCCGCGGCGCGCGGTCGGGTTCGAGCAGCCGCCGCAGCTGCGAGACGTAGGACTGCAGGGTGCCGGTGGCCGTGGCGGGCGGCTCGCCGGCCCAGAGGGTCTCGTTGATCCGGTCCAGCGGCACGACCCGGCCGTGGTCGGCGAGCAGCAGGGTGAGCAGCGAGCGGAGCTTGGGGCTACCGGGGTCGACGGACCGCCCGTCGGCCGTGGCGACCTCCAGCGGCCCCAGCACGCGGAACTGCACCGCAGCACTCTAGGCAGCCGGGCCGCCGGCATCTAGAGGACGAGCTCCCACACCCCACCGTCGAGGGGGGTGTAGCCCAGGCCGACGAGCATGCGCCGCCCCTCGTCGGTGCCCGGGTCGGGGATGCGGGCGAGGCGGCAGCCCTCCGCCCGCACCGCCGTGGTGACCTGCCGGGCCAGCCGCGGCCCGTACCCGTGCCCGCGGTGGCGGACCGGCACCCCGCCGCCGACGACCGTGGCGACGTCCCCGCTGCGGTGCACCTCGATGACCGCCTTGGGGTCCGACCCGGCCGGGGCGGCGAGGTCCTCCAGCGTGTAGACGACGACGTCGCCCGGGCCCCGGCCCTGCCGGGGGCTGCGTCGCATCAGGTGCGACTCGGCCGAGGAGTCCCCGATCGTCATGCCGGCATCCTCCCGCCCCCGCTTGCGGCCGACTTGAGGCGCCCGCCCGACCGGGGCCACCAGTGGACGGCAAGGGCCCCCGCGCACGCTGCCGACCATGACCACGACCGCCACCGACCGTTCCGCGGGCAACGACGTCCGCGGGGTCCTGCTCGCGCACGACCGGCTCCGCGCGGGCGTCCCGCCCGTGGCCGGTGACGTGCGGGCCCTGCGCCCCGGCGACCGCCGGGGCCTGCGGGAGCTGGAGCAGCGCTGGGACCGGCTCTCCCGCACGCTGCGCCGCCGGCTCGACGCCGAGTCCGCGGTGCTGTGGCCCGCGGTGCTCGCGACGGCGCCCGAGCTGGTCGGCGAGGTGCGGCGGCTGGAGCGGGAGCACGCCGGCCTGCTGGCCGACGTGGCGCTGGTCGGGCTGGGCCTGGCGCGCCTGGGCGCACCGGACGCCGCGACGGTGCGGATCAACCTGGCCGCCGTCGTCCTGCGGCTGGACATCCACCTGCGCCGCCACCTCGCCGGCGTGGAGCAGCTCGCCCTGCCGGTGCTGCGCCACCGCACCGCCCCGGACGCGTGGCCCGCGCTGTCGGCGGCGCTGTCCGGCGGGGACGGCGCCCCGGAGCGGCGCGCGGGGTTGCGCGCGCCGCTGCGGGTGCTGCACCGCGTCGTGCACGGACCGGCGGTCCGGCCCTCGCTCACCAGGTCAGGGCGAGCCCCGGGTCGGTGAGCAGCGCGCCGACGTCGGCGAGGAACCGCGAGCCCTGCTCGCCGTCGACGAGCCGGTGGTCGAACGACAGCGCCAGCTGGCACACCGTGCGCACGGCCAGCTCCCCGTCGACGACCCAGGGCGTCGGCTTGATCGCGCCGACGGCCAGGATCCCGGCCTCGCCCGGGTTGAGGATCGGGGTGCCGGTGTCGACGCCGAACACGCCCACGTTGGTGATCGTGAACGTGCCGCCTACCAGGTCGGCCGGCGGCGTCCTCCCCGCCCGGGCGGTGTCGGTGAGCGCGCCCAGCGCCACCGCCAGCTCCTTGAGGCTGAGCCGGTCGGCGTCGCGGACCTTCGGCACCATCAGCCCCCGCGGCGTGGCGGCGGCGATCCCCAGCTGGACGCGGTCGTGGAAGACGATCTCCCCGGCCTGCTCGTCCCAGCGCGCGTTCACCTCGGGCGTGCGGGCCAGCGCGAGGCACACCGCCTTGGCGACGAACGCGAGCGGCGTGAGCTTGACGTCGCGGTACTCCCGCGACGCGCGCAGCCGGTCGCGCAGCGCCATCGTCTCCGTGACGTCGACGGCGAGGAACTCCGTGACGTGCGGCGCGGTGAACGCGCTCGCCACCATCGCCGCCGCGGTCGCCTTGCGCACGCCGCGGATGGGCTCGCGCCGCACCCCGTTCGCGCTGCTGACGACCGGCTCCGCGGCCTGCTCGACCGCCCCGGCGGCGTGCGCCCGGACGTCCTCGCGCGTGATCACGCCGTCGGCCCCGGCCGGGGTGACCAGGCGCAGGTCGACCCCGAGGTCCCGGGCGAGCTTGCGCACCGGCGGCTTGGCCAGCGGCACCGGCCCGGCGCCGTTCGCGATGGACCCGGCGACGGGCTCGGCCCCCTCCGCCGTCGCGGCCCCCGCCCCCCCGACTGCAGCGAGGTGGCTCTGCTGCTGCTCAGCTGCAGCAGGGCCACCCTGCTGCACCGGGGCCGTGGGGGAGGGGGCGGGCGCCGTGGCGTCGGCCAGGGCCGCCGGGGCGGGCGGTGCCGCCGCAGCGGCGGCTGCGGGCGGCGGGGTGCGGCGCGGGCGGCGCGCCACCGAGCCGGGGCGCGGGCCGTAGCCCACCAGCGTGGCGATGCGACCGTCCTTGCCGGCCTCCCCGATCTTGGCCCCGGTCTCCTCGGCCACCGGTGCGACGGGGGCGGGTGCGGCCTCCGCCGTCTCGATCGCGATGATCGGCGAGCCGACGGCGACCGTCTGCCCCGGCTCCACCAGCAGCTCCCCGACCGTGCCCGCGTACGGGCTGGGCAGCTCGACGGCGGCCTTGGCCGTCTCGATCTCGCACAGGATCTGGTTGACGGTCACCGTGTCGCCGGGGGCGACGTTCCAGGTGACGACCTCGGCCTCGGTGAGCCCCTCACCGACGTCGGGCATGGCGAACTCGCGCAGCATCTCCCTCACCAGGCCATCGAGCGGTCGACGGCGTCGAGCACGCGGTCGAGGTCGGGGAGGTACTCCTCCTCGCACTTGCTCGGCGGGTAGGGCGTGTCGAAGCCCGTCACCCGCAGCACCGGCGCCTCGAGGGAGTGGAAGCACTCCTCCTGCACGCGGGTCGCCACCTCCGCGGCCACCGACGTCTCCGACGGCGCCTCCGCGACGACGACGAGGCGACCGGTGCGGCGCACGGAGTCGAACACCGGCCCCAGGTCCAGCGGGGACAGCGTGCGCAGGTCGACCACCTCGAGGTCGTGCCCGTCGGCGGTGGCGGCCTCGGCGGCCTCCAGGCAGGTCCTGAGCACCGGCCCGTACCCGGCGAGGGTGAGCGACGAGCCCGGCCGCGCCACCCGCGCGGTGTGCAGCGGGGGCGGGGTGGCGTCGAGGTCGACCTCGGCCTTCTCCCAGTACCGCCGCTTGGGCTCGAAGAAGATCACCGGGTCGTCGGAGGCGATGGCCTGCTGGATCATCCAGTAGGCGTCGCTCGCGTTGGAGCAGGCGACGACCTTGAGCCCGGCGACGTGGGCGAACAGCGCCTCGGGCGACTCGCTGTGGTGCTCGACCGCGCCGATGCCGCCGCCGAACGGGATGCGGACGACGACCGGCATCTTGACCCGGCCCTGCGAGCGGAAGTGCAGCTTGGCCAGCTGGGAGACGATCTGGTCGTAGCCGGGGAAGACGAACCCGTCGAACTGGATCTCGCAGACCGGCCGGAACCCGCGGATCGCCAGGCCCACGGCGGTGCCGATGATGCCGCTCTCGGCGAGCGGGGTGTCGAGCACGCGCTGCTCGCCGAAGTCCTTCTGCAGGCCGTCGGTGACGCGGAAGACGCCGCCGAGCTTGCCGACGTCCTCCCCCATCACGATGACCCGGGGGTCGCGCTCCATCGCGGCGCGCAGCCCGTCGTTGATCGCCTTGGCCAGGGTGAGCGTCGCCATCTCAGGCCCCCTCGAAGGACGCGTGGTACGCCAGGAACCGCTCGCGCTGGGCCTCCAGCACGGGCGAGGGCTCGTCGTAGACGTTCGCGAACATGCGGTCCGGCGGCGGCGCCGGCATGTCGACGCAGAACTGCCGGAACCGCGCGGCCAGCTCGTCGGCCTGGGCCTGCACGCCGTCGAAGAACTCCTGCTCGACGCCGTGGGTGCGCACCAGGTGCACGCGCACGCGCTCGATCGGGTCCTTGAGCTTCCACAGCTCCAGCTCGTCGGCGAGCCGGTAGCGGGTGGGGTCGTCGGAGGTGGTGTGGGCGTCCATCCGGTAGGTGAACGCCTCGACCAGCACCGGGCCGTTGCCGGTGCGGCACTCCTCCAGCGCCCAGCGGGTGACGGCGAGGCAGGCGAGCACGTCGTTGCCGTCGACGCGGATGCCCTCGAACCCGTAGCCCTGCGCGCGCTTGTAGAGCGGGACGCGGGTCTGCCGCTCGGTGGGCTCGGAGATGGCCCACTGGTTGTTCTGGCAGTAGAAGACGACGGGCGCGTCGTACACCGCGGCCCACACGAAGCCCTCGTGCACGTCGCCCTGGCTGGTGGCGCCGTCGCCGAAGAAGCAGATCGTGGCCTCGGCGTCCGGGCCGTCGCCGACCTTGGACTCGAACTTCTGGCCCATCGCGTAGCCGGTGGCGTTGAGGCACTGGTTGCCGATGACGATCGTGTAGAGGTGGAACCCGGTGGCCCTCGGGTCCCAGCTGCCGTGGTCGGTGCCGCGGAAGATGCCGAGCAGCTCGGTGGGGTCGACCCCGCGGCACCAGGCGACGCCGTGCTCGCGGTAGGACGGGAAGGCCATGTCCTGGGGCTGCATGGCGCGGCCGGCGCCGATCTGCGCGGCCTCCTGCCCGAGCAGCGGCACCCAGATGCCCAGCTGCCCCTGGCGCTGCAGCGCGTTGCCCTCGCGGTCGAAGCGGCGCACGAGCACCAGGTCGCGGTACAGGTCCTTGAGCCGCTCGACGTCGACGTCGGCCGCGTAGGGGTCGAAGCGCGGGTCGGGCACGCGCTCGCCCTCGGGCGTCAGCAGCTGGACGAGGTCGGGGCCGCCGTCGTCGGTGCCCTTGAGCCCGGCGATGACGTGCTCACGGCTGGGTGGCGCGTCGGCGTCGGTGGACGTCGGTGGCGTCCAGTCCTGCGGTACGGACACGGGTGCTCCCTCGGGGTCGTCGCCCGCGTCCGTTCGTGGCGGGCGCGGACGGGCTCGGCCGGTGCGCCGCCCGGGTGGGGACGAGTGAGCACCGGCGCTTCGCCGTCATCCTGACACGAGGGACCCGCGACGGGGGAGCACCAGCTCCCCCGTCGTCCCTCAGGGTGCCTTCGGCGGCGTGCCCGGCGTCCCGTAGGCCTGCGTCGGGCTGTCGGGGTAGCCGCCGGGGCCGTAGCCGGGCGTCCCGTAGTTGCCGTTGCCGTTGGCCGGCGGGTAGGTCGACGTGCCCGGACGGGGGGTGGCCGGGATGCCCGCCACGCCCTTCGCCTTCTTGGCGACGCCGTCGATCTGGGTGCGGTACTTGCCCTTCGTCTGCTTGTCGACGAAGGCGGCGGCCTGGTCGAGGTACTTGCTCGCCTTCTCCGGGTTGCTCTTCGCGTAGCGGCGGGCGGCCTCGGCCGCGGTGGCCAGCGTGGCCAGTCTCCTGAACAGGGGCATGTCGTCACGGTACCCACTCGCGGGGGGTGAGTACGCCTCGTCACGAACGGTGTTGTCACGCAACGGTGACCAACTTCCGGGTGTCGAGGAGGTGACGAGGTGGCACGATCCCCGCCCAGACCGGTCACCCACCGTGGAGGTACCCACCGTGCTCCGTCGCAGCATCCCCGCGACCCTGTCCGTCGCGGCTCTCGCCGTCGTCCTCGCCGGGTGCGGGGGTGGTGGAGGCGGTGGGGCGGAGGCGCCTGCGGCCCAGGGCGGGGTCGAGCTGATCACACCCGGCCAGCTCACGACCTGCACGCAGGTGCCCTACGAGCCCTTCCAGTTCCGCGAGGGCAGCGAGATCGTCGGCTTCGACGTGGAGATCGTCGACCTGGTCGCGGCCCGCATCGGCGTGCCCCAGCAGATCGTCGAGACGCCGTTCGACAACATCCAGTCCGGTCTCGCGCTCAACTCGGGCCTGTGCGACCTCGGCGCCGCCGCCATGACGATCACCGAGGAGCGCGACCAGAACCTCGACTTCTCCGACCCGTACTTCGACGCGACGCAGGCGCTCCTCGTACCCCCGGGGTCCGACATCACCTCCGCGGAGCAGCTCACCGGCCGCCGGCTCGGCGTCCAGAACGGCACCACCGGCCAGGACTACGCCTCGGCGAACATCCCGGGCGTGGAGCAGGTGGTGTTCGAGGACATCGGCCTGCTGCTCACGGCCGTGCAGACCGGCACGGTCGACGCGGCCATCAACGACAACGCGCCGCTGCTCGACTTCGCCAACAAGAACCCCGGCTTCACCGTGACGCAGGAGTTCGACACCGGCGAGGAGTACGGCCTGGCGGTGCGCACCGGCAACACCGCGCTGATCGAGCAGATCAACGGGGCGCTGGCCGACGCCAAGGCGGACGGGACCTACGACACGCTGTTCGAGAAGTGGTTCGGCGCCGCGCCGGCCGCCAACTGATGCGCCTGACCCGGCGGCAGCGGGCCCGCGCCTGGCGGGGCGTCCAGTACGCCATCGCCGCGGTGGTCGTGCTGCTGCTCGTCCTCACGGCCGACTGGGGCACCATCCAGCGGCAGTTCTTCGACCTGGACGCCGCCGCGCAGCTGTTCCCCGACGTCATCGTCATCGCGCTGCGCAACACGATCGTCTTCACGACGCTCGGGTTCCTGCTGGCGCTGGCCCTCGGGCTCGTCCTCGCCCTCATGCGCCTGTCGGACGTCCGCATCTACCGGTGGGTGGCGGGTGCCTACATCGAGTTCTTCCGGGGGCTGCCCGCGCTGCTGGTCGTGATCGCGATCGGGTTCGGCATCCCGCTGGCCTTCCAGACCCAGTGGGACCGCACGCTCCAGATCACGGTCGCGCTCGGCATCGTCGGCTCGGCCTACATCGCCGAGACGATCCGCGCCGGCATCCAGGCCGTGCCGCGGGGACAGGTGGAGGCGGCCCGGTCGCTGGGGATGTCGCCGACGCGCACCATGGTGTTCATCATCATCCCGCAGGCCTTCCGGATCATCCTGCCGCCGCTGACCAACGAGCTCATCCTGCTCACCAAGGACTCGTCGCTGGCCTTCCTGCTCGGCACCACGCTGGCTCAGTACGAGCTGGCGCAGTTCGGCCGGGCGGCGCTGAACCAGGTGCAGAGCGCCACCCCCCTCGTCGTCGTGGGACTCTGCTACCTGATCATCACCCTGCCGCTCTCGTTCCTGGCCCGCCGGCTGGAGCGGCGGTTCGGCAGCGCCGGCCAACCGAAGGGGGCGGAGGTATGAGCGAGCCGGCGGTGGTGATCACCGACCTGCACAAGTCGTTCGGGTCCGTGGAGGTGCTGCGGGGCGTCGACCTGACCGTGCAGCGCGGCGAGGTCGTCTGCATCATCGGCCCGTCCGGCTCGGGCAAGTCCACGCTGCTGCGGTGCGTCAACCTCCTGGAGGAGCCGACCAGCGGGTCGGTCGTCGTCGAGGGCCGGGAGATGACCGACCCGGACTGCGAGATCGACGAGGCGCGGACCTCGATCGGGATGGTGTTCCAGTCGTTCAACCTGTTCAGCCACCTGTCGGTGCTGGACAACCTCACGATCGCCCAGCGCCGGGTGCGCAGGCGCTCGCGCGAGGCGGCGGAGGAGACGGCGCGGGCCAACCTGGAGCGGGTCGGCCTCGGTCACCGGGCCGACGCGCACGCCGCGCAGCTCTCCGGCGGCCAGCAGCAGCGCGTGGCCATCGCCCGGGCCCTGTCGATGGACCCCTCGGTGATGCTGTTCGACGAGCCCACCTCGGCGCTCGACCCGGAGCTGGTCGGCGACGTCCTCGACGTCATGCGCGGGCTCGCCCGCGACGGCATGACCATGCTCGTGGTGACCCACGAGATCCAGTTCGCCCGCGAGGTGGCGGACCGGGTGCTGTTCATCGACGGCGGTGTGATCGTGGAGCAGGGCCCGCCGGCCGAGGTCATCGGCTCGCCGCGCGAGCCCCGGACCCGCGAGTTCCTCGCGCGGGTCCAGCACATCGGCTGACCCGCCCCACTGATCACCGTTCGCGGTGCGGGACGGCCGGGTCCGGCCGCCCCGCACCGCAGGCGGTGGTCCGTCAGCCCGCGGCGCGCTCGGCGTCGCTGCGCAGGATGCAGAACTCGTTGCCCTCCGGGTCGGCCAGCACCACCCAGCCGCTCCCGTCCGGCCGGCGCAGGTCGTCGACGACGGTGGCGCCGAGGTCGAGGAGGCGGGCCAGCTCCTCGTCGCGGGTGCCCTCGGCCGGCACGAGGTCCAGGTGGATGCGGTTCTTGCCCTGCTTCGGCTCGGGCACCTCGATGAACAGCAGCCGGGTGCGCCCGTCCGGGGAGATGATCAGGCACTCCTCGTCGCCGGGGGAGTCGGGCTCGTCGGGGTCCCCGGCGAAGCCCAGCACCCGGCCCCAGAAGACCGACTGGGCGTGGGCGTCGCGGGCGTCGAAGGACGTGTGGGAGATCAGCGCGGTCACGCCGCTGCACTCTCGCCGTCGGGACGACCGCTGTCGAGCCGGTTGCGGGCCGGGTCCCGCTACGCCGGCGCCCCGGGCGCGCTGCGGGGCAGCCGGCCCATCAGGAAGAACTCCGGGTTGGGGCGCAGCGCGGTGAGGTGGGCGAGCCGGTTGGACATCGCGAACAGCGCGGTGATCGCGCCGACGTCCCAGATCTCCTCCTCCGACAGCCCGGCCAGCCGCGCGTCGTCGAGCTCGGCGTCGGTGAGGGCGGCCGAGTCCGTCGCGATCAGCAGCGCGAGGTCGACGATCGCGCGCTCGCGCGGGGAGAGCGCGGCGCCGTAGGGGTTGGTGGCGACCCGGTCGGCGACCTCCGGGTCCTTCGTGCGGACGCGCAGGATCGCCCCGTGGGCCACCACGCAGTACGTGCAGTGGTTCGCCCCGGACGTCGCGACGACGACCAGCTCCCGCTCGGCCTTGGACAGCCCGTCGTCGGAGTCCATGAGCGCGTCGTGGTAGTCGAGGAACGCGCGCAGTTCCCGCGGTCGCCGCCCCAGCGCCCGGAAGACGTTGGGCACGAAGCCCGAGCGCTCGGCGATCGCGCCGATCCGCTCCCGCAGGTCGTCGGGCATGTCCTCCAGGTCGACGTGCCCGAACCGGCTCACCTCGTGCGTATGCGCGTCCACGACTCGACGCTAGCGGGTCCGGCGGGGACGATGGGGACATGGCCGTGCCCGAGGACGAGCGGTCGGCGATCGCCCGCTGGTGCGCCGCGCGCGTGCCCGAGTCCGAGCGCCACCGGTGGCGGCTGGGCTGGGCGGTGCACGGCGACGACGTGACGCTCCTGGAGCGGCGCGCGCCCGTGCAGTCCGGGTCGCGGTGGTCGGCCACCCCGCTGGCCCAGCTGCGCCGCGACGGCGACGGCCGGTGGACGCTGCACCGGCCCGGGCCGGGCGGCTCGTGGCGGCCGACGACCCGCGGGCCGGACCCCGTGGCCCTGCTCGAGGATCAGGCCCCGGCCTGACCCACCGCCGACGGGCCGGGCACGCGCTGGCTCGGCGCGAACGGCACCACCCGGCCGGAGCGGGTGGCCCCGCCCTGGACGGTGGGCGCACCGGCGCGCTGCAGCACGCTGAGCACCGTCGGCGGCTCCTCCGCGGCGTCGTCCGGCCCGGCCACGGCGACGATCCGCGGCGCGACGGCCGTGAGCAGCAACCGCTCCACGCCGAGCCGCGAGGCGCCCAGCACCACGACGACGTCGGCGGAGTCCGGCCCCGGGAGCCCCCGCAGGAGGGCCTCGCACGGCATGAAGCAGGCCAGCCCCGGCACCCCGCCGCCGCTCCCGGCGCTCCACGCCTCGGCCACCGCGGGCGCCTGCCCGCGCAGCACCTCCAGCAGCTCGGCGCGCCGCTGCTCGTCGCGCTGCTGGCGGCGGGCCGCACCCAGGGCGTCGACCGCGGCGGTGTAGGCGGCCGGGTCCCGGCCGCGCAGCGCGTCGACCGCCTGCTGGTGCTCGGGAGCGGTGGCGCCCGCGGGGGCGCGGGCGGCGAGCTCGTCGGCCATCGCGTCGAGCCGGCCGGCCGACTCGGCGGCGGAGCCGTGGTCGACGTAGTCGAGGATCGCCGCGGCCATCGCGCCGGCCGAGGGCACGTCGGGCACCTGCAGCGGGGAGTCCTCGGCGAGGAACAGCACGTCGTGGCGCAGCGAGGCCACGGATCGGGCCGCCGCCGCCACCAGCTGCAGCGCGGACTCCAGCGGCTGGAGGTCCTCCGGGCGCTGCGGCGGTGGGACGCGCATCTGCACGCAGCCGGCCTCGATGCGGCGCAGCCGCGACCGCAGCTCCAGCTGCCCGATGACGCGCAGCAGGTCGGCCTCGTTCTCCGGCTCGCGGCCGCCGACGCGGATGCTCCGCAGCAGGGGGTCGACCTCCCGCTGCAGCGCGGTCGGGAAGTAGCGGCGCACGCGCCCGCCGTCGACCAGGAACTGGTGGTAGTCGCACAGCAGGTCGACCGCGTCGTCCCGCAGCGGGGAGAGGAACTCGACCGGCGTGGCGTAGTGCTTGCGCCGCAGGATCGCGATGGCCTGGGCCAGCTCCTCCAGCGTGCGGTCGAACGGGGCCCGGTGCCGGCTGTGGATGAGGTGCCCGAGCAGCTCCCAGCACCACGGCTGGTCGCCCGCGTTGCGGAGCGCGTCCAGGCGGAGGATGACGCCGCGGGCCACCGAGGTGACGGCCTCCCGCCGGGCCGGGTCCACTCCGGCCAGCACCCCGGCCACGACCGTCGGTGCGGAGGCGCGGGCGTTCCCGGCCTGCGCGCAGAGCCGCTCGACCTCCGACGCGAGGGGGAGCGCGGCCGCCGGGGGCAGTCGCTGGCCGGTGCGGGCGCGCGCCGCGGCGGTGGTGCCGGCCTGCAGCCGGCGCAGCTCGCGCAGGTCGGCGGGGTCCAGGGTGGGCAGGGCGTCGAGCACCGGCCCGGGCACGCCCCGGCGGACCGCCTCCAGCTCGGCGGGGGTGTCGGCGGCGACGACGACGCGGCGGCCGTCGGCCACGAGCTCGGCGACGGTGGTGGCGACGGTGCCCGGGGCGGCGTCCTCGAGCACGACGAGCGGGTGGTGGCGCACGGCCCGGGCGACCCCGGCCGGGGTGGAGTCGGCCGGTGTCCGCGGGGCCGGCGCGGTCGGGTCGGTCAGGGACGCGGCCAGGCCCTCGGCGAGGCGGCGGATCCCGGGCGGGACGGCGCCGCCCCGGATGATCCCGGTGATCCGGTCGCGGGCCACCGCGGTGGCCGGGTGGTCCTGCGCGGCCGCGGCCAGCCGCTCCACGAAGACGAGCAGGTCGTCGGCGTCGTCCGGGGAGGACCCCGACGGTCCGACGGGTCCGGCTTCCTGCACCCTGGTCACCTCCGTCGTGCCGCCGCCGGGTGTCGGCGACGATCACAGCGTGTATCGCGGTCGTCCACAGGATGTTGCACCGCGGACGGGTGGAACGGCAATCGCGCTCCGCCGAAAGGTCACTCCCAGCGGCGTCCGGCCACACCATCGTGGCCTGGAGCTGCGATGTCGTCGTGGACGACGTCCGGGCGGAGGCCGACACGCCGGCGCGCGACGTCCCCGCGACGAGCGGGGCGCGTCGCGCGCCGAACGGTCGTCAGGGGGAGGCGATGACGTCCGCCACCGGCTTGAGGCGGGCCGAGCCCTCGTCGGCGTGGTAGTCCTCCGGGTGGGTCTGGTCCGTGCCCTCCGGGGTCCTGCGGGCCCGCAGCACCACGGTGACCAGCACGGCGACCAGCAGGTTGACCGTGAGGGCGACGAAGCCGACGTAGATCTGCACGGTCGAGCCCGCGAACGGCTGCCAGCCGAGGAAGTCCAGCTTGTCCAGCGCGAGCGCCGACCCGCCGAAGCTGGTGCGGCCGGCCGCCGGGTTCGGGATCTGGGAGAGCAGGAGCATCCCGTACCCCATGCCGAAGACCCAGCCGGCGACGAGCGCCCACCGGTGCAGCCACCGCGTGTAGAGCGCGATCGCCACCGCCGGCAGCGTCTGCAGGATGATCACACCACCGATCAGCTGCAGGTCGATGGAGAACTGCGGGTCGACCGCGATGATGAACAGGACGGCCCCGAACTTGACGACCAGCGAGGCGTACTTGGCCTGCTGGGCCTCCTGCTTCGGGGTGGCGTCCTTGCGGATGTACTCCTTGTAGATGTTGCGCGTCCAGAGGTTGGCCGCGGCGATGGACATGATCGCGGCCGGGACGAGCGCGCCGATGCCGATCGCGGCGAACGCCAGCCCGGCGAACAGCGAGCCGAACTCGTTGTCGAACAGCACCGGGATGATGGTGTTGGTGTCCGGGCGCCCGGTGGCGTTGTTGGTGATCGGGGTGGCGCCGGCGGCGATCGCGACGTAGCCCAGCAGGGCGAGCAGACCCAGGAGCAGGGAGTACGCGGGCAGCGCCATCATGTTGCGCTTGATCACGTTGCGCCCGCGGGAGGCCAGGATGCCGGTCAGCGAGTGCGGGTAGAGGAACAGCGCCAGCGCCGACCCCAGTGCCAGGGTGATGTACTGCAGCTGGTTGTTGGCCGAGAGCAGCACGTTGTCGGTCTGGCTCTCCGACGCCCGGAACTTGGCGTCGGCGGCGTCGAAGATCGCGCCCCAGCCGCCGAACTGCGTCGGCAGGTAGATCACGGCCACCAGGATCACGACGTAGATCAGGATGTCCTTGACGAACGCGATCAGCGCCGGGGCGCGCAGCCCGGACTGGTAGGTGTAGACGGCCAGGATGACGAACGCGATGAGCAGCGGCAGGTGGCCCGCGAGGCCCGACCCGTTGAGGCCCATCGTCCGCAGCACGGCCTCCAGCCCGACGAGCTGCAGCGCGATGTAGGGCATCGTCGCGACCAGACCGGTGATCGCCACGATGAACGCCAGCAGCGAGCTGCCGTAGCGGCCGCGGACGAAGTCGGCCGGGGTGACGTAGCCGTGCACCCGCGACACCGACCACAACCGCAGCACGGGCAGGAACACCAGCGGGTAGAGGACCACGGTGTAGGGCAGGGCGAAGAACCCCATGGCGCCCGCGCCGAACAGCAGCGCCGGCACGGCGACGAACGTGTAGGCGGTGTAGAGGTCGCCGCCGACGAGGAACCACGTGATCCAGGCGCCGAACTTGCGCCCGCCCAGGCCCCACTCGTCGAGGTGGTCCAGCGTCTCGCCGCGCTGCCAGCGCGAGGCGAGGAAGCCCATCACGGAGACGACGAGGAACAGGACCGTGAAGACGATCAGCTCCGGCCACTGGATCATCGGCCCGTCCCCTCGGCCGCGGTGCCCTCGTCGAGGTCGTCGACGTCAGCCGGTGCGCCGGGCGCGGCCGGGGCGGGCTCGTCCTTGGTCTTGACGTACACGATCGCCACGCAGACGACGCCGACCGGCACCCAGGCGAACTGCGACCAGTAGAAGAACGGCATCCCGAACAGCCGGGGCTCGATCGAGTTGTACCAGGGCGTCACGAGCATGAGGAAGGGGATCAGCAGGAACAGGTTCCACGCGTTGAAGCGCAGCCCGTCGGCCCGCCGGTCCCGTGGTCGGGTGGTCGACTCTGGCATGGGGTCTCCGTGTCGTTCCGCCCGCGGCGCCCTCGCCGCGGTGCACGCGGGGAGTAGTTGCCCAGCAGGTGCGCCCGGTTGACGCCGTGCGGGAACTTCTTCCCGGGATGGACAGTCCCCGCCCCCCGCGGCTACGGTCCGGCGCGGATCGGGAGGTGGGCGTGGACGAGCCGGTGGCCGCGCTCGCGTTCGTCGCGGTGCTGGGCGCCACCTCGGCCGCCGCCTTCACCGCCCGGTGGTTCCACCGCCGTGACGTCCTGCCCCACCTCGAGGGCTGGGCCCTGGCCGACCGCCGGTTCGGCGCGGGTGTCACGTGGTTCCTGCTGGGCGGCTCGATCTTCACCGCGTACACGTTCGCGGCGGTGCCCGGTCTGACCTACGGCACCGGGGCGCTCGGCTTCTTCCCGCTCGCCTACACGGTGATCCTCTGCCCGGTGCTGTTCGTGCTCCTGCCCCGGCTGTGGACCGCCGCCCGGCGGGTCGGGGCGGTCACCGTGGCGGACTGGGTGCGGTCCCGGTACGACTCGCCGGCGCTCATGCTCACCGTCGCGATCACCGGCGTGCTCGCGACCATGCCCTACATCGCGCTGCAGCTGCTCGGCGTGCGCGCGGTGCTCGCGGCGGGCGGCCTCTACCCCGAGGGCCTGGCCGGCGACCTCGTCCTCACCGCGGTGTTCGGGGTGCTCGCGGCCGCCACCTACCGCAGCGGCCTGCGCGCGCCGGCCGTGATCTCCCTGGTCAAGGGCGTGCTCGTGTTCGGCGCGGCGGTCGGCGTGCTCGTCACGGCGGTGGTGCGCGTCGGGGGGTTCGAGGCGGTGTTCGCGCGCGCGGACGACGCGCTGGCGCCCGCGGGCGGCCTGCTCCTGGCGCCCTCGACGCACACCGCGTTCGCCACGCTCGCCCTCGGGTCCGCCCTGGCGCTGCCGATGTACCCGCACGTGCTCACGGCGGCCTTCGCCGCGGGCGGGGTCGACCCGCTGCGCCGCAGCATCGTCGCCATGCCGGCCTGGACGTTCGTGCTCGGCCTGTTCGGCCTGCTCGGGATCACCGCGCTGGCCGCGGGCGTCGTCGCGCCGGTGGGCAACGCCGAGCTGGCGCTGCCGCTCATGGTGCGCGACCTGCTCCCCGAGCTGGCCAGCGGAGCGGTGTTCGGGGCGCTCGCGGTGGGCGCCCTCGTGCCGGCCGCCGTCATGTCCGTGGCGGTGGCGGCGCTGTTCACCCGCAACATCTACACCGAGTTCTTCGCCCCGTGGACCACGCCGAAGCACGCGGTGCGCGTCGCCCGCTGGGTGTCGCTGCTGGCCAAGGTGGCGGCGCTGGCCTTCGTGTTCGGGCTGCGCGACCAGGACGCGATCAACCTGCAGCTGCTCGGCGGCATCTGGATCCTGCAGACCTTCCCCGCCGTGGTGCTCGGGCTCACCCGCACCGCCTGGCCCCCGCGCGCGCTCCTCGCCGGCTGGGCGGTCGGGATGGTGCTGGGCACGGTGCTCGCCGTGGCGGGCGGGTTCTCCTCGGTGGTCGCCGTCGGCCCGGTGCTGCTCTACGTCGCCGTGGTCGCGCTCGTGGTGAACCTGGCCGTCGCGGCGCTGGTCGCGCGGGTCCGTCGACCGGTGGTGGTGCCGTGAACGAGATCGGTGTGACGGTCCCGGTCGTCCCGCCCGTGGACGTCGAGGGGCTCGACCGGGAGGCCGCGGTGGCGGCGCTGTTCGCCGCCCACCACCTCTCGCTCGTGCGCCTGGCCGTGCTGCTGGGCGCCGACGACGCCGAGGACGTGGTCGGCGAGGCGTTCTACCAGCTCTACCGGCGGTGGAACCGGCTGCGCACCGCGACCGCGGCTGCGGGCTACCTGCGCTCGACGGTGGTCAACCTGACCCGGATGCGCATCCGCCACCTGCAGGTGGTGCGCCGCCACCTGGCCGACGGCCACGCCCGGCCGGGCACGGTGGTCTCCGGCGAGGACACGACCGTGCTGCGCGACGACCAGCAGGCGCTGGTGGACGCGGTGCGCGCGCTGCCGGACCGGCAGCGGGAGGCCCTGGTGCTACGGTACTGGCTTGACCTGCGGGAACGGGAGATCGCGGAGGCCATGGACATCTCGCCCGGAGCGGTGAAGACGCACGTCTCCCGGGGCATGGCGGCCCTGTCGCGGATGCTGGAGGAGCGCCGGTGACCCAGCCTCCCGTCGAGCAGCAGCTGCGCGCCGCCCTCGGGGCCGCCGCCGCCGGGGTGCAGGCCGACCCGGCCGCCTACCGCCGCGCCAGCGCGTCGTGGCGCCGCCGCGAGCGCCGCCGCCGGCTGGTGCTCGCCGTCCTGGCCGCCGTCGTGTTCACCGCGGCCGACGCCGTCGGGCTGTGGGCGCTCAGCCAGGCCGACCCGAACACCCACGTGATCTTCTCCGACGCGGGCCCGGTGCCGGGGCCCGACGCGGTGGAGCGCATCGGCCAGCCCTAGGTCCCGCCTCCTGGTCGCGGCGGGGCCACCTCCCCGCGAGGAGCTCGCGTCGAGGTGGCCCCGCCGCAGGGCGGGAGCGGATCAGGCGCCCAGGCGGAGCTTCAGGGCCTCCAGCTCGTCGCGCATGGACGTCGGCAGGTTGTCGCCGATCTTGGCGAACCACGCCTCGATGAGCGGCAGCTCGGCCTTCCACTCGTCGACGTCGACGGCCAGCGCGGCCTCGATGTCGGCCAGGGGGGCGTCGAGGCCCTCGAGGTCGAGCTGGTCGGCCGTGGGCACGTAGCCGATCGGGGTCTCGGTGGCCGCGGCCGTGCCCTCCATGCGCTCGATGCACCACTTGAGGACGCGGCTGTTCTCGCCGAACCCGGGCCACAGGAACCGGCCGTCGTCGCCGCGGCGGAACCAGTTCACGTAGAAGATCTTCGGCAGCTTGTCGGCGTCGGCGCCCTTGCCGGTGTCCACCCAGTGCTGGAAGTACTCGCCGACGTTGTAGCCGAGGAACGGCAGCATCGCCATCGGGTCGCGGCGCACCTCGCCCAGCCCGCCCGCGGCCGCCGCCGTCTTCTCGCTCGACATCGTGGCGCCCATGAACGTGCCGTGCTGCCAGTCGCGGGCCTCGGTGACCAGCGGGATCGTCGTCTTGCGGCGCCCGCCGAAGAGGATCGCCGAGATCGGGACGCCCTGCGGGTCCTCCCACTCCGGCGCGACGACCGGGCACTGGCTGATCGGCGTGGTGTAGCGGGAGTTGGGGTGGGCGGCCGGCGCACCGGACTCCGGCGTCCACTCCTCGCCGGTCCACGACGTCAGGTGCTGGGGGTCGCCCTCCAGGCCCTCCCACCACACGTCGCCGTCGTCGGTGAGCGCGACGTTCGTGAAGAGCGAGTTGCCCTTCTCGATCGTCTTCATCGCGTTCGGGTTGGTCCTCCAGTTGGTGCCCGGCGCGACGCCGAAGAAGCCGTACTCGGGGTTGACGGCGTAGAGCCGGCCGTCGGGGCCGAAGCGCATCCACGCGATGTCGTCGCCGACGGTCTCGGCGCGCCAGCCCGGGATGGTGGGCTGCAGCATCGCCAGGTTGGTCTTGCCGCACGCCGAGGGGAACGCCGCGGCGACGTAGTGGGCCTTCTCCTCCGGCGAGATCAGCTTGAGGATCAGCATGTGCTCGGCGAGCCAGCCCTCCTCGTGGGCGATGGCGGAGGCGATGCGCAGGGCGTAGCACTTCTTGCCCAGCAGCGCGTTGCCGCCGTAGCCCGAGCCGTAGCTCCAGATCTCGCGGGTCTCGGGGAAGTGGCTGATGTACTTGGTGTCGCTGCACGGCCAGGCGACGTCGGCCTGGCCCGGCTCCAGCGGCGCGCCGACGGAGTGCAGGCACTTGACGAACGTGTCGCCGCGGTCGTCGAACAGCGGCAGGACCGCCGCGCCCATGCGCGTCATGATCCTCATCGAGGCCACCACGTACTCGGAGTCGGTGATCTCCACACCGAGCATCGGCGGGTCGGCGTCGAGCGGGCCCATGCAGAACGGGATGACGTACATCGTGCGCCCGCGCATCGATCCGCGGTACAGCTCCGTCATCGTCGACTTCATCTCGTCGGGCGCGACCCAGTTGTTCGTGGGACCGGCTCCGGACTGCTCCCGGGAACAGATGAACGTGCGCTCCTCGACCCGCGCGACATCATCGGGATCGGATGCGGCCCAGAACGAATTCGGTTTCTTCTCGAGGCGCGTGAACGTTCCCGCATCGACGAGCGCACTCGTCATGCGGTCCCACTCCTCGTCGGAGCCGTCGACCCAGACGACCCGGTCAGGCGTGGTGAGCTCGGCCACCTCCCGCACCCAGGCCAGCAGCCGGGCGTTGTCGGTGGGCGCGTGATCGAGGCCTGGCACCGTCGCCGTGGTCATCTGCAGTCTCCCTCGCCGGTTCTTCCGAGAATGCTTCGGCCCACCCGCTCCGCGTCGTGGATCGGGTGGGCTCAGTCGGAGTATGGAATCCGACGGTACCGGCGCGACCGCGATTACCCCACCGCTGGTCGCTGTCGATTCACTCACAAGACCGATTCAGCGCATCGATTCAGTACTGGTCAGCGCTTGGAGATCGCGCGGGGCGGGTAGGTGGTGGGGGAGACCTGGACCACGACCCGGGGGACTGCGTACCGTTGTCGTCCGGGCGGCGGTACGCCGGAGCCCCGCCCGCGGGAGGACTGCTGTGTCGGACACCGCCATGTACATCACGCTGCTGGTCGTCGCCATCGTGCTGACGTTCCTCGTCGGCCGGCTGCTGGTGACGGCGGGCGAGCCGTTCCTGCAGGAGGTGTTCCAGGAGCGGTCGGTGACGCGGTCGGTGAACCTGCTGCTGTCGGTGCTGTTCCACCTGATCACGCTCGGCGTGCTGGCGATCATCACGGTCATCGACTTCGCGAGCGACATGGAACCGCTGCAGCAGTTCGTCGTGAAGCTCGGTGTGGTGCTGCTGATCCTCGGCATCGCCTACGGCATCTCGATGCTCGTGCTGATCCGCGTGCGCGAGCGCCGCCGGGCCGCGCAGATCTCCGAGGAGGTGCAGGAGCGGCTGGCCGAGCGCGCCGCCCCGCGCCCCGTCGTCGACCCCGCGATCGCCCCGACCATCGCCCCGGCGCCCAAGCAGCTGTAGGTGCGGCGCCTGCCGGCGCCGAGCCTCGTCGTGCTGGTGGGCCCGGCGGGCGCGGGCAAGTCCACGTGGGCGGCGGAGCACTTCCCGCCCGACCAGGTCGTGTCCACCGACCGGCTGCGCGCCGTCGTCGGGTCGGGCGAGGACGACGTCGCGGCGAGCGCCGACGCCCTCGCGCTGGCCGACGAGATCGTCGCCCGGCGGGTGGCGCGCGGGCTCACCACCGTCGTCGACGCCACGGCCCTGGACCCGGCCGTGCGGGCCGGGCGGCGCGCCCTCGCCCACCGGCACGGCGTGCCCTGCGTCGCCGTCGCCTTCGACACCCCCGCCGCGGTGTGCCGGGCCCGCAACCGGGCGCGGCGCCACCCCGTGCCCGCCGCGGCGCTGACCGCGCAGCTGCGCGCCTGGCCGGCGGTGCGCGACGCGCTGCCCGGCGAGGGGTTCGACCACGTCCTGGACCCCGAGCCGGTGCGGGTGGTGCCGCCCGCGTTCGTCGCCGCGGGGGAGGCGGCGCACCGTCAGCGCGAGCGCCCGGCCGGGCTGCGCTTCGCGCTGCACCTGGGCGAGTTCCCGGGCGGGGCGGACGGCCTGCGCGTCCGCCTGCGCGCGATCGCGGCGGCGGCGGAGGCGGCGGGGTTCGACGCGCTGTACGTGATGGACCACTACCGGCAGATCCCGCAGGTCGGCCGGGCGTGGGACGACTTCCCCGAGAGCGCCACGACGCTCGCCTGGCTCGCGGCGTGCACCGAGCGGGTGCGGCTGGGCGCGCTGGTCAACGCGGTCACCCACCGCACGGTGCCGCAGCTGGCCAAGGCCGTGGCCACACTGGACGTGCTCAGCGGCGGGCGCGCGGTGTGCGGGCTCGGGCTGGGCTGGTTCGGCGCCGAGCACCGGGCGGTCGGGCTGCCGTTCCCGTCGGTGCCCGAGCGGTACGCGCTGCTGGAGGACGCCCTCGCCGCGCTGCCGGTGCTGTGGGGGCCGGGCGGGAAGCCGTTCCGGGGCGCGGTGCTCGACCTGCCCGACACCGCCCAGTACCCGCGCCCGCTGCAGGAGCACGTCCCGGTGGTGCTGGGCGGCGGGGGCGAGCGCCGCACGCTGGCGCTGGCCGCGCGGTACGCCGACGCGGCCAACGTGCTCGGCGACCTCGCCACCGTGGCCCGCAAGGCCGCGGTGCTGCGCCGGCACGCGGAGCGGGCCGGGCGGCGGGTGGAGCTGAGCCACCTCACCACCGCGGTGGTCGGGGCGACCCCGGCCGAGGTCGACCGGGAGGTCGCGCGGCTGCGGCCGCGGGGCGCCGACCCGGACCGCTACGCGGCCGGCGTGCACGCCGCAACGGTGGACGAGCAGATCGGCCGCTTCCGCGAGCTGGCCGAGGCCGGGGTGTCGGAGGTGGTGCTCCGCCTCCCGGCCCTGGAGGACCCCGGCCAGGTGGAGCGCACGGCCGCGGTGATCGCCGCCTTCCGCTGACCCTTCACCGCACTCCGGAGCCAGGACGCTGTCGAGAGGGGTCCTCCCACCGCGTTCTGGCTCCGGAGTGCGGTCGGGGGGTCAGGCGCGGAGGCCCGTCCTCACCGTCAGCGCTACCGCCACCAGCAGCACCGCGCCTACCAGCGCGGTGAGCTGGACCCCGCCCGTGAACGCGGTGCGGGCCGAGTCGAGCAGCAGCGACCCGTCGATCCCGCCCAGCCGCGCGGCCGCGGTGGTGGCGCCGCCGAGCGTCTCGTGCGCGGCCGTGGCGAGGCGGGGGCCGGTGCCCTCCGGCACAACCACGCCCGACCGGTAGACCGCGGCCAGCACACTGCCCAGCACCGCGGTGCCGAGCACGGCGCCGATCTCGTAGGCCGTCTCCGACACCGCCGACGCGGCGCCGGCGCGGTCCGGCGGGGCCGCGGCGAGGATGGCGTCGTTCGTGATGGTCTCCGACAGGCCGATCCCGGCCCCGACGAGCACCGCGGCCGCGGCGAGCAGCACCGTGCCCTCGGGGCCGTCGACCAGCAGGCAGAGCAGGTAGCCGGCCGCCGTCAGCAGCAGGCCGGCGGGCACGAGCGTGCGCAGCGGGAAGCGGCGGGCCAGCTGGGCCGCGGCGACGCCCGCCACCATCGTGATCGCGAACCCGGGCAGCAGCACCAGCCCGGCGTCGAGCGGGGAGAGCCCGGCCACCAGCAGCAGGTACTGCGCCGAGAAGAACAGCAGCCCGGTCAGCGCGAACATGGTCGTCGCGTTGGCCAGGGCGGACAGCCGCAGCACGCGCGAGGCGAACAGCCGCACGTCGAGCAGCGGCTCCTCGCCCGCGGCGATGCGGGCCCGGGCGCGGCGGACGAACAGCACCCCCGCGCCCACGCCGACCAGCAGCGCGAGCCCGGCGCTGCCCGTCGGCCCGTCGTGGGCGGCGATCTTGACGGCGAGCACGGTCGGGGCCATCGCGAGCAGCGACAGCACCACGCCCCACGGGTCGAGCCCGCCGGCCCGGTCGGGCCGCGACTCGCGCAGGACGAGCGCGCCGAGCACCAGCAGCACCACCATCACCGGCACGTTGACCAGGAAGATCGCGCTCCAGTCGAAGTGCTCGAGCAGCACCCCGCCGACGATCGGGCCCACCGCCGCGCCCGCGGCGAAGCCGGTGGCCCACAGGGCCACGGCGAACCGGCGCTGGGTGCGGTCGGCGAACAGGGTGCGCAGCAGGGCCAGCGTGGAGGGCATGAGCATCGCGCCGAAGAAGCCCAGCAGGGCCCGGGCCGCGATGAGGTGGGCGGCCTCGGTGGCGAACGTGGCCGCCAGGGACACCGCGCCGAAGCCGGCCACGCCGATCAGCAGCGTGCGGCGGCGGCCGATGCGGTCGCCGAGGGTGCCCATCGTGACGAGCAGGCCCGCCAGGACGAGCGGGTAGACGTCGACGATCCACAGCTGCTCGTCCGCGGTCGGGCCGATGGCGGCGGCGATCGCGGGCATGGCGAACCCGAGCACCGTGTTGTCGATCGCCACGAGCAGGGTGGGGAGGAACAGGACGGCCAGGCCGAGCCACTCGCGGCGGCCGGCGCGGGGGGCGACGACGGTCAATGCACTGCCTTTCTGTGTACCGTCCAGACGGTACAGTCCGGAACGCCTCCGCCGCCCCGTGTGTTCCGCCACCCCGCACTAGGCTGCGTCGATGGCCGGCGCACGGGACCGCGTCCTCGACGCCTACGAGACGCTCCTGATCGACCACGGGGCGGGCTCGATCACCCTCGACGCCGTGGCCGCTGCGGCCGAGGTGTCCAAAGGCGGGCTGCTCTACCACTTCGGGTCCAAGGACGCCCTGGTCGCGGGCCTGCTCGACCGGCTGCGCGAGCGCAGCGCGGCCGACGCGGACGCGATCAGGTCGGCGCCCGACGGGTCCGTCGCGTACTACGTCCGCACGTCCGCGCCGGGCGGCGGGATCCCCGGCGGGGTGACCCGGACCTACCTCGCCGTGCTGCGCATCGCCGACGGCACGGAGACCGGCCGGGCCGTGCGCGACACGCTCGCCGCGGTCGACGCCGACGCCTACGCGGCCCTGCGCGACGAGCTGCACGACCCGGTGCTGGCCTGGCTGGCCCAGCTCGTCGGCGACGGGCTCTACCTGCGCACGCTGACCGGGACCCCGCTGCCCGAGGGGCTGGGCGTGGAGGACCTGCTGGCCCGCATGCGCACCTACCTGCCCCGCGACTGATCAGCCCGTCGAGATCGACGTCACGGCCGTCCAGCGGCCCCCGGCAGTGCGATGACGTCGTTCTCGACGCGGGGGTCGGGCGTCCCGCCGGGTGGCGCCCGCCCAGGCCCGTCGCCCGTTGAGCCAGGCGCGCGGCGGGGGTCGGCGTCCTCGGCGACCGCCCGCACCAGCGCCCGGCGCCCGCCCGGCTGCGGGGGGATCAGCCGAACGGCCAGCGGCGCGCCGGGCGGGCCGCCGGCACCAGCTCGCCCGCCGACCGCGCGATCACCGGGAGCGGGATCGGCAGCCGGTGGGTGGTGACGTTCCAGTACCGGCCCTCGGGGTCGGCGGCCCGCCAGGCGTTGGCCAGCCGCGCGATCGCGTCGGCGTCGAGGTGCCGGCGGGGCCGGGGCCGCATCCCGCAGCGCTCCCGGACCTCGCGGTCCAGGGCGCGCCAGGCGTCGTCGGCCGTGATGTGCACGCTCACGGTGGGCTCGTCGTCGGACTGGCCCACCAGCAGGGTGTAGGCGCTGACCATCTCGTAGGACACGATCCCGCCCCTCCTCAGCTCGTTCCGGTTCCGCGACGACGTCGGCGCGCTACGCGGAGTCAACTCCGACGACCACCACGGGGGAACGGCTGTTCCACTGGGGTGCGCCGGGCGGCGGCGCAGCGGCGCCCGGCCGTCACCGCCCCAGCGACACCGAGGACATCGTGAACTCCGGGACGCGGACGGGCGGCATCGCGGCGCGGGTGAACCAGTCCTTCCACTCCCGCGGCAGCGTGCGCTCGGTCGAGCCGACGTCGGTGGTCTGGCGCAGGACGTCGAGCGGGGAGTGGTTGAACCGGAAGTTGTGGTCGACCTCGCCCACCACCTCACCGCCCTCCACCAGGTACACCCCGTCGCGGGTCAGGCCGGTGAGCAGCAGCGTCTCGGGGTCGACCAGGCGGATGTACCACAGGCAGGTGAGCAGCAGGCCGCGGTCGACCCGGGCGGCGACGTCCTCGGCCGTGCCGCCGATCCCCCCGGTGAGCAGCAGGTTGTCGCCGGGCGGGGTGAACCGCGCGCCGAACTCGGCCGCCTCGGCGCGGGAGAAGCCCAGCTCGCCGATCGCCCCGCCGCGCACCCACTCGACCCGGCGGGTCGGGGCGCCGTTGTCGAAGACGCTCAGGGCGTCGCCGGAGCGCGTGGTGGTGAGGAACGGCTCGTACTCCAGTCCGGCGGCGGACGGGTCGCTGGCCAGGGTGAGCGGCAGGTCGGTGAGCCGTTCACCGATCCGCGGGCCGTCGGGTCCGGCGAGCGCGCTGCGGCCCTCGTGCGCGGCGCGCCCGTCCATCGACCAGGCCAGGTAGATCATCAGATCGGCCACGGCCGACGGGGGCAGCACCGTGTCGTAGCGCCCGGCGGGGAGCTCCACGCGCCGCGCGCCCCACTCCAGCCGCCGCGCGGCCTGCGCGGCGAGGTCCACGACGTCGACGTCCGCGAAGTCGGCGGTGGAGGCGCCGGTCCAGGCCGAGCCGGACAGGTCCGGGGTCTTCGCGTTCAGCTCCACCGAGCCGGTGGGCTGCACCCAGCGCCGCCGCACCCCCGTCGACGTGCCGAGCCAGGTCGTGACCAGCTCGTGGCTGGCGAAGCCGTACTGCCGCTGCGGCCCGGCCAGCACGTCGGCGAGGCCGTCGGCGAGGCGGGAGAAGACCCCGATCGAGGTCTCCTGCGCGGGCTCGGCCCAGCTCGGGTCGGCGTCCCCGGGTTCCGGGAGCGGGGCGGCGTCGCGCGCCGGGCCGGCGTCGCGGGCGCTCGCCTCGGCCGCCCGGACGAGGTCGTCGAGCTGGGCCGCGTCGGTGACCGCCACCCCGGACGACACCACCCCCGCCGCCGTCCCGCCCTCGACGGCCACGAGCGCGACGACGGTGACCCGCTGCGCGGAGGTGTGCCCGTTGGTCGTCATCGTGCTGTTCGCCCAGCGCAGCACGGCCTCGCTGGAGCGGCGCACCAGCACGACGCAGCCCGGCAGGTGCGAGCCCGCCGCGAGCGCGCGCTCGACGACCTCCTGCGGCGCCATCCCCGAGCCGGTCACCGCCCCTCCTCCGCGGTGTTGAGCACGGTCACGCCCCGGAACCGCGCCGACGGGCAGCCGTGGCTCACCGCCGCGACCTGCCCGGGCTGGGCCTTGCCGCAGTTCATCGCGCCGTGCAGCACCCAGGTGGACGGGCCGCCGACGGCGTCGAGCGAGCCCCAGAAGTCGGTGGTGGTGGCCTGGTAGGCCACGTCGCGCAGCTGCCCCGCCAGCCGCCCGCCCTCGATCCGGTAGAAGCGCTGGCCGGTGAACTGGAAGTTGTAGCGCTGCACGTCGATCGACCAGCTCTTGTCGCCGACCACGTAGATGCCGCGCTCGACGCCCGCGATCAGCTCCGCGGTGGACGTGTCGCGGACCGGGTCCGGCCGCAGCGAGACGTTGGCCATCCGCTGGATCGGCACGTGGTGCGGGGAGTCGGCGAACGCGCAGCCGTTGGAGCGGTCCAGCCCCAGCCGCGGCGCGAACGTCCGGTCGAGCTGGTAGCCGACCAGCACGCCGTCGCGCACGAGGTCCCACTCGGTGGTCGCGACGCCGTCGTCGTCGTAGCCGGTGGTGGCCAGCCCGTGCGGCACCGTGCGGTCGCCGGTGACGTGCATGTGCTCCGAGCCGTAGCGCAGCGTGCCGAGCCGGTCCGGGGTGGCGAACGACGACCCGGCGTAGGCGGCCTCGTAGCCGATCGCGCGGTCGTACTCGGTGGCGTGCCCCACCGACTCGTGGATGGTCAGCCACAGGTTGGTGGGGTCGATCACCAGGTCGTGGGGGCCGGCCACCACGCCGGGCGCCTTGGTCCGCTCGGCCAGCAGCTCCGGCACCTCGGCGAGCTCGGCGTCCCAGTCCCAGTGGCCGGGGCCCCGCCCGGCGCTGTCGAGGTACTCCCAGCCGCGCCCGACGGGCGGGGCGAGCGTGCGCATCGTCTCGAAGCCGCCCGCCGCCCGGTCGACCGCGGTGGCGGTGAACGACGGCGCGATCCGCACCCGCTGCTGGACGGTCCGCGTGCCGGCGAGGTCGGCGTAGAACTTGCACTCCCGCACCTGCTCCACGCCCGCGTCGGCGTGGTCGACGCCGTCGGCCGCCAGCAGCCGCGCGCTCCACTCGGCGAGCAGCCCGACCTTCTCGCGCGTCGGCACGTCGAAGGGGTCGACGTCGTAGGCCGAGACCCACTCGGCCACGTGCACCGGCTCGTCCGCCCGCTCCACCCGCTCGACGGCCACCGGCGCCAGCGTGCGCGCCACCGCGACGGCCCGCTGCGCGGTGGCGGCGGCCCGGTCGGTGCCGAGGTCGCCGTGCGAGGCGAACCCCCACACGCCGTCGACGAGCACGCGGACGGCCAGCCCGACCTCGACGTCGTCGGCCACGGCGGTGACGTGCCCGTCGCGCAGGTCGATCGTCTGGGTGGTGATCCGCTCCACGCGCACGTCAGCGTGCTGCGCGCCGAGCGCGCGGGCCCGGTCGAGCGCCGCGTCGGCGAGCGCGTCCAAGGGTAGGCCGGTGAACGCGGGGTCGATCCGGGGCATGCGACCGACCCTAGGGCCTGTCCTGGACGCCCCGCAGGAGCCGCAGCAGGAGCTCGACGAGCGAGGGGTCGTCGTCGGCGCAGCGGGGCGCCTCCAGCGACGCCGTGCCGTCGGGGCGCAGGCGCACGGTCCGGTCGGCCAGGCCGTCCGCGCCGAGGTCGGTGTGCAGCAGCAGGTCCTCGCCGTCGGGGTGGAACACGGAGTCGGGCGCGCCGTCGGCGTCGGAGTCGAAGCCGGAGCGGACGTCCGGGGTGCGGCAGGCGGTGTCGCCGCCGGGCTCGTCGGGCACGGACCAGGGGGTGCGGGGGCCGGGGTCAGGCACCGCCGGCGCCCGTCGTGAGCAGGGTCAGCTCGGCGTCGAGGTCGGCGCGGTGCCGCTGGACCGCGGAGTCGAGGTCGGCCCCGGCGCCGGCGGCCAGGGCCGCGGCGGCGTGGGCCGTGCGGGTGTCCAGGTCGGCCGCGGCGGCGTCGAGGACCCCGTGGCACCACCGGTGCAGCCGCTCGCGGTCGACGGCCGCGCGGCGGTGCCGCACCGCCACCACCAGGACCCCGGCGCCGGCGCCCGCCGCCGGCAGCAGCAGGGCCGGACCGGCCGCGGCCGCGCCCACCGCCACCGCGAGGGACGCGACGACCAGCGGCAGGGCGGCGGTGCGCCACACGCCGGGGTCGGCGAGCACGGCGGCGGGTCGCGGCCGGGCGGGCGGCGCAGGCGCGGGAGCCGCGGGCGGCAGGAGCGGGACCTCCGGCCAGCGCGCGGGGAGCCGGAGCCCGCGCCCGGCCGCGGTGCGCCGGACGGCCGCGCGCCCGCCGTGCGCCCAGGCCGCCTGCGCGCGGTGCAGGACCGCCGCCACCGCGGCGGGCAGCAGCGCGGCGAGCGCGCGGGGCCGCGGTCCGGCCAGGTGCGCCTCGGCCTCCCGCCGCAGCGCGGCCAGCTCCGCCCCGGCCGCCGACCGGACCGCGGAGCGGGTGAGCAGCAGCGCGTCCCGCAGCGCGGCGCGGTGCCCGGGCGCGAGCAGCGCCCGCCGCTCGCGCAGCTCCCGGCGCCGGGCGCGCACGGCGTCGCCGTAGCGGTCGGGGGCGGGCGCGGGGGTCACCCGGGCAGGGTGGCACGCGGGGTGCGCTCCGCGGGGCCGTTCCGCGACACCCGCCGCGTACCCTCGTCGGTCGTGTCCGCCCCGATCCCGACGTTCGTGCACCACCGCAGCCGCCTCACCGAGGGCCAGCAGCGGGCCTGGGACCGCTGGTGGCCGGTCCACGGCCGCGACGTGCGCCACGTCGTCGCCGGCGGGGTCGCCTACGACCCGCCCGCCTGGTTCGGCCGCAGCGCCCCGCTCGTGCTGGAGATCGGCTCCGGCATGGGCGAGTCCACCGCCGCGCTCGCCGCGGCCGCGCCCGACGTGGACCACCTCGCCGTCGAGGTGTTCGAGCCCGGCCTGGCCCAGCTGCTCATGCGCATCGCCGACGCCGGGCTGACCAACCTCGCGCTGCTCCGCGGCGACGCGCTGGCCCTGCTCCGCGAGAGCGTGCCCGAGGGCTCGCTCGACACCGTGCGGATCTTCTTCCCGGACCCCTGGCCCAAGCGCCGCCACCGCAAGCGCCGCCTCGTCCAGCCCGACGTCGTGGCGCTCGTCGCCTCCCGCCTGCGGGTCGGCGGCGTCCTGCACCTGGCCACCGACTGGGCCGACTACGCCACCCAGATGCTCGCCGTCTGCTCGGCCGAACCGCGCCTGCGCAACTGCTCCGCGGACGGCTGGACGCCCCGGCCGGAGTGGCGCCCGGTCACCAAGTTCGAGGAGCGCGCCCGGGCGGAGGGGCGCGAGGTGCGCGACCTGCTGTTCTCCAGGGTGGCCATTGCCTCACCCTCCGTCACCGTGTAGGAAGGGTCGCGGTTCCGCCGGGACCGCGGAGGGTGATCGCAGGAGGACCGTGTGTCGGTAGTGGCGGGTCCCGACACGGCCCCCCCGCGCACGTGCCCGGTCGGGCACGCCCGCGCGGGTGGTGCCGCCGTCGACCTGGCGGCAGCGGCGGAGTTCGTCGCGCAGTTCACGGTCGAGACGAGCCCGGCGCAGACGGCCCCGGGGCGCATGGAGGAGATCCGGCGCGAGCTCGACGCCACCGGCACCTACACCCACACCCCCGCCGAGCTGGCCTTCGGCGCCCGCGTGGCCTGGCGCAACGCGGCCCGCTGCATCGGGCGGCTGTACTGGAACAGCCTGCACGTGCGCGACCGGCGCACGGTGTCCGCGCCCGCCGACGTCGCCGCGGAGTGCGCCGGCCACCTGCGCGACGCCACCCGCGGTGGGCGGATCCGGTCCACCATCACGGTCTTCGCGCCGGACGCGCCCGGCGCACCCGGTCCGCGGATCCACAACGACCAGCTCATCCGCTACGCCGGCCACCGCACCGCCCGCGGTGAGGTGCGCGGTGACGGCCGGTACACGGCCTTCACCGAACGGGCCGTCGAGCTGGGCTGGCGGCGGCCCGAGCCCGCCGGCCGGTTCGACGTCCTGCCGCTGCTGATCTCCACCGGCGACGCCGAGCCGGAGCTGCACGAGCTGCCGCGCGACGCCGTGCTGGAGGTGCCCCTGACCCACCCCGAGCTCGCCTGGTTCGCCGAGCTGCGGCTGCGCTGGCACGCGGTGCCCGCCATCAGCAACATGCCGCTGGAGATCGGCGGCATCACCTACCCGGCCGCCCCGTTCAACGGCTGGTACCTCGGCACCGAGATCGGTGCCCGCAACCTCGCCGACGCCGACCGCTACGACCTGCTGCCCGTGGTCGCCGAGCGCCTCGGGATGGACACCTCGTCGGAGCGCACCCTGTGGCGCGACCGCGCGATGCTGGAGGTGCTCCGCGCGGTGCAGCACTCGTTCGACGCCGCGGGCGTCACGATGGCCGACCACCACACCGAGTCCGAGCGCTTCCTCACCCACGTCGCGCGCGAGGAGCGGGCGGGCCGGCGCTGCCCGGCCGACTGGAGCTGGATCGTCCCGCCGGTCAGCGGGGGCCTGACGAAGGTCTACCACCGCTACTACGACCCGCCGGACGACGCGCTGCGCCCCGCGTACCTGCCGCCGCGGTCCTGAGCCGAGCCCGGTCAGGGGGCGGGGGCGGGCAGGCCGGGCACCCGGCGGCTGCGTCCGCGGAACTCCGCCACCACCGCGTCCCCGGCGCGGACGGTGACGTCGCACAGCCCCGACCGGCCCTCCTGCGCCCGCTCCGCCGCCTCGGCCACCAGCTCGTCGCCCGCGCGGGCCGGGCGCAGGAACGTCACGTCGGCGCCGGAGGCGACGGTCGAGACGCCGTGGGTGTTGCAGGCGTAGGCGAACGCGGCGTCGGCCAGCAGGAACACGTAGCCGCCGTGGCAGATCCCGTGGCCGTTGAGGTGGCGCTCCTCCACGGTGAGCGCGACGCGCGCCCGGCCCGGGGCCACGTCCAGCAGCCGCACCCCGGCCCCCCGCGCCGCGGCGTCGGCGCGCTCCATCGCGGCCGCCGCGCGCTCGGCGGTCTCCTGCTCGCCCGCCCGGGCCGGGGGATCATCCACGGCCGGACCCTAGCGGGTCACCGGGATAGGGTCCGGCCATGACCGACGCGCCGACGGCCTCCCGCGTGCTGCTGGTGTGGGACGCACCGAACATGGACATGAGCCTCGGATCGCTGCTCGGCACCCGGCCCACGTCGGCCTACCGGCCCCGCTTCGACGCCGTCGGGCGCTGGCTGCTCGACCTCGCGGGCACCGAGGCGACGGCCGAGGCCACCGTGTTCACCAACGTCGTCCCGGGCAGCACCGAGGTCGTGCGGCCGTGGGTGGAGGCGCTGCGCAACGTCGGCTTCGCCGTGTTCGCCAAGCCCAAGACCAGCGACGACTCCGACGTCGACGACGACATGCTCGCCCACATCGCGCTGCGCGCCGGCGAGGGCGGGCTCGAGCACGTCGTCGTGGCCTCCGGGGACGGGCGGGCGTTCCGCGAGCCGCTGGAGGAGCTGCGCGACGCCGGCACCTACGTCACCGTCATCGGGTTCCGCGAGCACGCCTCGTTCGCGCTGAACTCCGAGGTGATCGAGTTCGTCGACCTCGAGGACATCGACGGGGTGTTCCGCGAGCCGCTGCCGCGCATCACGCTCGACGCGCTGCCCGAGGGCGGCGCCTGGCTGCCGCCGTTCCGCTCGCTGCGCTCCCTGCTGGAGTCCCGGCGGTGATCCGGTTCACCGCGCCGGTCGTGCTCCCCTGCGACCCGGCGTGCTCGGTGCTGCGCGACGGCGTCGTCGACGTCGACGACGCGGGCCGGATCGCCTTCGTGGGTGCTCGGGCCGACGCGCCCCGCTCGGCCGCGCCGGTGACCGCCCTGCCCGGCGCGCTGCTGCCGGGCCTGGTGAACACCCACGCCCACACCCCGATGCTCGCCCTGCGCGGCGCGGGCGGCGACCTGCCGCTGCTGCGCTGGCTGCAGGACGTCATGTGGCCGATGGAGGCGAGGCTGCGGTCGGCCGACGTGCGGGACTCGATGGTGGCCGGGTGCGTCGAGATGCTGCGCACCGGCACCACCACCAGCGTGGAGATGTACTTCCACACCCAGGCGGTGATCGACGCGGTGGAGGCCGTCGGGTCGCGGGTGCTGCTCACCCCCGGCGTGATCGCCGCCCCCGGCTGGGACCGCCTGGGCTCGTGGGAGCGGATGCGCGACGGCATCTCCGAGCGCATCGACGCCGGCGGCCGGGTGCAGGGGCGCGTCGAGCTGGGGTACGGGCCGCACGCCGCGTACACGCTGCCCGTCGAGGCGCTGGCGTCGATCGGTGAGCACGCCCGCGCCCGCGGCGCGCTGCTGCACATCCACGTCGCGGAGGCGGCGGAGGAGGACGCGGCCCAGCGGGCGTCGCACGGGTCGGTGCCGGCGCTGCTCGACTCGGTCGGGGCGCTGGACGGGCGGGTGCTCGCCGCGCACGCCGTGCAGCTCTCCGACGACGACGTGGCCCTGTTCGCGGCGCGCGGCACGGCCGTGGCGCACTGCCCGGGCTCCAACGCGAAGCTGGCCGCCGGGATCGCGCGGGTGACGGCGCTGCGCCGGGCCGGGGTGCGCGTCGGCCTCGGCACGGACGGCCCGGCCTCGGGCGACGACCTCGACGTCTGGGCCCAGGCCCGGCTGGCCGGCCTGCTCGCCCGCGTGACGAGCGGGGACGCGGCCGCGCTCACCGCCGCCGAGCTGCTCCTCATGTCCACCCGCGACGGGGCCGCCGCCGTCGACCGCCCCGACCTCGGCGCGCTCGAGCCGGGCCGGTGGGCCGACCTCGTGCACGTCGACCTCGACGACCCGGTCTTCACCGACCCGGCCGACGACGCCCAGCTGCTGTCCAACCTGGTGTGGGCCGGGGGCGCCCGGCTGGTGCGGGACGTGTGGGTGGGCGGCGAGCAGGTGCTCGCCGGCGGCCGGCCGACGCGGGTCGACCCCGCCGCGACGAGCGCCGCCGTGCGCTCCCTCGCCGTCCGCCTGCGCGGCTGACCCGCGCCCCTGACGTGACAGGGCCGGTGCCCCGGGCGGTCCGTCTCCGCGCCGGGCCACCGGCCCTCGTCCGTGCTCGCGGTCCGCTCCCCAGCAGGCCGCGTCCCCCGGCGCCCGGCACGATCCGGGCGCCGCGGAGGTCTACCCCGCCAGCAGCGCGTGCCGGCCGCCGCGCGGCTCGGTGAGCGCGTGGGCGGCGGCGCGCCGGCGGCGCGGGCCCTCGACCGCGGTGCGGCGGGGCGGCGCGACCGCCGCGGCGACGAGCACCTGCAGCGGGATGGGCGCGGTGAGCGGGTCGCGGCGGAACTCCGCCACCTCGTCCCGGCCGCGGGACCGCTCCACGCGGCTCCGGAGCTCACCGTGGCTCCGGGCGTCACCGTGGCCCCGGACGCCGTGGCTCAGCGCGTGGAAGATCGGCGTGAGGACCGCGTCGTCGTCGACGGCGTGCCGCCCCGACCCCGTCCGGCCCGTCCGCCGCAGTTCGCCCTGACCCCTGACCAGATCCGACACCCGTCACCTCCGTGGCTCGTGTGCGCTCCCGATCGCTCCCACCGGCGGTCCGCTCCCGCTGGCCGTTCCGCGCACTACGCCTCCCACAACGGGTGACACCCGGGCGGGAAACGGCCGGAGCCGCCCGATCACGGCCGCTCGGACCGCTTCCATCCGTTCGGGTGCACATCCCGGCCCGCTCCACCCGCCCGTGGATCCGGACCGTGCGCGCTGCAGCGGCCGGCCCCCCGAACGGGGTAGCGGAGCCCGCGCCGGCCGCGGTCCGCCGTCCGGTCGGCCGGGGGACGGGCGCCGGGATCCCGGCCGTTACGACGATCAGCGGGCCGCTCGGGGCCCGACGACCCCGCTGCGTGGCGGCCGACCACCCGGACGACCCACCCGCGCCCCGTCCGGACGCCCACGTTCCGGGGGAGCGGTCGCCGGCCGTCACCGTCGCGGCACGGGCCGGGGGCCGGTCGTGCAGGGGCACGGGCGCGTCGGGGGTCGCGCTCGGCGGGTCCCGGACCGCGCCGCGCCGCTCCTCATGGCGTGTCGGGCCGGAGCCGACTAGCGTTCCGGCGTGGCCAAGATCGTCCCGCTGAGCCAGGCCGTCGCGGACCTGGTGCACGACGGCGACACCGTCGCCCTCGAGGGCTTCACCCACCTCATCCCGTTCGCCGCCGCCCACGAGATCATCCGGCAGCGCCGGCGCGGTCTCACCCTGGTCCGCATGACACCGGACCTGATCTACGACCAGCTGATCGGCGCCGGCTGCGCGAGCAGGCTGGTGTTCTCCTGGGGCGGCAACCCCGGCGTCGGGTCGCTGCACCGCATGCGCGACGCGCTGGGCACCGGCTGGCCGGTCCCGCTGGAGATCGAGGAGCACAGCCACGCGGGGATGGCGAACCGCTACGTCGCGGGCGCGTCCGGGCTGCCGTTCGCGGTGCTGCGCGGCTACGCCGGCACGGACCTGCCGCTGCACACCGACACGATCTCCACGGTCACCTGCCCGTTCACCGGCGAGGAGCTGGCGGCGGTGCGGGCGGTGAACCCCGACGTCACGGTGGTCCACGCCCAGCGCGCCGACCGCGCGGGCAACGTGCAGCTCTGGGGCATCCTCGGCGTGCAGAAGGAGGCGGTGCTCGCCGCGTCGCGCGCGCTGGTCACCGTCGAGGAGGTGGTGGACGTCCTCGAGCCGGTGCCCGGCGCGGTCGTCCTGCCGAGCTGGGTGGTCGAGGCCGTCGCGGTGGCGCCCGGCGGTGCCGCACCGTCCTACGCGCACGGCTACTACGAGCGCGACAACGCGGCCTACCGGGCGTGGGACGCGATCAGCCGCGACCGCGAGGCGTTCGGGGCGTGGCTGAAGGACCTCCAGGAGGGCGCCGCATGACCACCACCGAGGTGACCTGGACGGCCGACGAGATGATGTCGGTCGCCGCAGCGCGCAGCCTGCGCGACGGGCAGGTGTGCTTCGTCGGGATCGGGCTGCCGTCGACGGCGGCGAACCTGGCGCGCCGGCTGCACGCGCCCGGACTGGTCCTGGTCTACGAGTCCGGCACGATCGGCACCGAGCCCGAGGAGCTGCCGCTCTCGATCGGCGACGGCCTCCTCGTCGACGCCGCGCTGTCGGTCGTCGCGGTACCGGAGATCTTCAACTACTGGCTGCAGCCCGGCCGGATCGACGTCGGCTTCCTGTCCGGGGCCCAGCTGGACCGCTTCGCGAACATCAACACCACGGTGATCGGCGAGTACGCCGAGCCGTCGGTGCGCCTGCCCGGCTCGGGGGGCGCCCCGGAGATCGCGGCGAACTGCCGCGAGGTGGTCATCGTGATGCGCCAGCGGCTGCGGTCGTTCGTGTCGCAGGTCGACTTCGTCACCTCGTTCGGTCACGGCTCCGGGCCGGGGGACCGCGAGCGGCTGGGCCTGCGCGGCGCCGGACCGACGCGCGTCATCACCGACCTGGGCGTGCTGGAACCCGACCCCGCGTCCGCCGAGCTCGTGCTCACCGCGCTGCACACCGGCGTCACGATCGAGCAGGTGCACGCCGAGACCGGGTGGGAGCTGGAGGTCTCGCCCGACCTGCGGATCACCGCGCCGCCGAGCGAGGTGGAGCTGACCACGCTGCGGTCCATGCGCACGGTGGGCAGCGCGTGACGGTCGCGCTGCACCACGTCGTCACCGGGCCGCCGGACGCGCCGCCGCTGGTCCTGGCGGGCTCGCTCGGGTCCACGACCGCGATGTGGGACCCGCAGGTCGACGCGCTGTCGGAGCGGTTCCGGGTGGTGCGCCTCGACCACCGCGGGCACGGCGGGTCGCCCGTGCCACCCGGTCCGTACCGGGTCGCCGACCTGGCCGGCGACGTCCTCGCCCTGCTCGACGACCTCGGGCTGGACCGGGTGGCCTGGTGCGGCCTGTCGCTGGGCGGGGTGGTCGGGCAGCACCTGGCGTCGGAGGCCCCGGAGCGGATCTCGCGGCTGACGCTCGCCTGCACCTCGGCGCACTGGCCGGACAGCGCGGTGTGGGCCGACCGGATCGCCGCGGTGCGCGGGAGCAGCACCGCGTCGATCGCGGAGGCCGTGGTGCAGCGCTGGTTCACCCCGGCGTGGGCCGCCGCCCACCCCGACGTCGTGGCGGCCGCCGTCGCGCAGGTGGCGGGTACCTCCGACGAGGGCTACGCGGGCTGCTGCGACGCGCTGCGGGTGTGGGACCACCGGCCGCGGCTCGGCGCGATCGCCGCACCGACCCTGGTGATCGCCGGTGCGCACGACCCCGCCACGCCTGTGGAGCCGCACGCCCGCACCCTCGTCGAGGGCATCCCGGGCGCGCGCCTGGAGGTGCTGGACGCCGCGCACCTGGCCACGCTGGAGCGCCCCGAGCGGGCGACCGCCCTGATCGCGGAGCACTCCGTGGGCTGAGTTCCCCGGCGGCGCTGCGGGGGATCAGCCCCCGGAGCGCTCGTCCGGCGTCGCCTCGGCGTCGTCCTCCGGCGGCACGTCCGGGTCGCTGTCCTCATCCGGCGCCGGGGTCTCCGCGAGCTCCGCGTCCTCGGTGGCCGGGGCGTCGGTGTCCTCGGTCGGCGTGGCGTCGGTGTCCTCGGTGGGGGTCGCGTCGGTGTCCTCGGTCGGGGTCGTCTGCTCCTCGTCCGGGGTCCCCGGCTCCGGGTCGGCGGCCGGCGGGGTGACCACCCGCCCGACCGACGTGCCCGACTCGCTGCCGCCGATCGTCGACCCGCGGGCCAGCTCGATGCCGGTGATGGCCACCAGGGCCAGCACGAACGCGACGACGCCCAGCAGCACCGCGCGGACGCGGCGGCGCCGCCGCGGCGGCGGGGGCACGGGGGCCAGCACCGTCGTCTCCTCCGGCGACACCCGCGGGCGGGGCAGGGTCGGGGTCGGCCGGATCCGCCCGAGCACGACGCGGGTGCGCTCCAGCGACCGCTGGTAGAGCACCGCGGCGATGGTGCTGGCGACGGCACCGATCGCGGCGCCGGTCACGGTGCCCGCGGCGCCGAGGGCGGACCCGAGCACCGCGCTCGTGGCGGCGGCACCGCCGGCGGCGATCACCTTCGAGACGGTGAGGTCGGGTGCGGGCGGGCTGCTCGGCGGCGCGGCGGTCGCGGTGGTGTCGGCGTCCGGGACGCGGAGGCGGACGGTCGGTTCGTCGGTGCGGCGGGGCGAGGGGGGCAAGGCGGCTCGATTTCGCTGTCGGGTGCGGTGTCCAGGAGGGTGAACGCCCTGGGTTGCCCGTTCGCTCCGCCCCGTCACCAGTCGTGGCGACACTCACGCCGGGTTACACCGGATGCCGGACACCGCCGTGGCCCTCGGGCAGGGCCGACCGGACGAGGGGCCAGGAGGCGAGCACGCACAGCGCCACCAGCGGCCAGGTGAGCACCACCTGCGCGGTGGCCAGCGCGACGACGGCCCCGGCCGAGTAGAGCGGCAGGAACACCGCGAGCCGCACGACGTACTGCGCCGCCCACACCCAGCTCGCCCGCTGGTAGCCGCGCAGCAGGTCCGGGTCGCGCCGCCAGCGGGTGCGCTGCCCGAGCAGCGTGCCCACGACCACGCCGAGCAGCGGCCACCGGACGACGATCGACACCGCCCAGGCCAGGGCGCTGAGCGCGTTGCTCACGATCCGGACGAGGAAGAAGTCGGCCGCGTTGCCCGTGACGAGGGCGATCGTGGCCGCCACCGCCACGCCGAGCAGCCCGAACACCACCGCCCGCGGCGGGCGCCCGGAGCGCAGCCGGGCCGCGGCCAGGACGCCGGCCGCCAGCAGCGCGGCCCCGCTGCCCCAGGCGACCGCGGCGGGCGAGCCGAGCGCGCCCGCGACCAGCCAGGCGGCGGCGAACGCGACGACGGGCAGCGTGGCGTCGACGGCCCCCGACCGCCCGCCGAGCACCTCGGCGAGCGAGGGCTCGGGACCGGTCGCGGGAGGGGCCACCTACCAAGGGTGCCCTATCACGGGGAAGCGGCTAGCGCCGCGGGGGGCTGATCGGGGACAGTGGACGACCTTCGTGCGTACGGGTGGTGGAGCGCAGATGAACGGCGTGGACGTCAGGGGGCCCCGGGAGGGGTGGCGCAGCTACATGGCGGTGGGGGACAGCTTCACCGAGGGTCTCGACGACTGGCGCGCCGACGGCTCGCCCCGCGGCTGGGCGGACCGCGTGGCCGAGCAGCTCGCCACCGGGCGCCCCGACTTCCGCTACGCCAACCTCGCCGTCCGCGGGAAGCTCCTGGACCAGATCGTGGACGACCAGGTGCCCGTCGTCGAGCGGGTCCGCCCCGACCTCGTGTCGTTCTGCGCGGGGGGCAACGACCTGATCCGGCTGCAGTGCGACGTCGACGACCTCGCCGCCCGCTTCGACGCCGCGCTGGCCCGCCTGACCGCCACCGGGGCGGACGTGTTCGTGTTCACCGGGTTCGACCTGGGCCGGATGCACCCGATGATCCGCCGCCTGCGCGGCCGCGTGGCGTGCTTCAACGAGTCGATGCGGGTCAGCGCGGAGCGCCGCGGGGCGCTGGTCGTCGACCTGTGGGGCATGGCGCCGCTCGCCGACCCCCGCGCCTGGGGCCCCGACCGCCTGCACCTGCGCCCCGACGCGCACCGGCGCGTCGCCCTGCGCGTCCTGGAGGCCCTGCGCCAACCGGTCGCCGAGGACTGGCGCGTCCCGCTGCCCGACGGCGCGCCGGCGCCGTGGCGCGACCGCCAGCTCGAGGACCTGCGCTGGATGCGCGACTTCGCGGTGCCCTTCGTCCGCAGGCGCCTGCGCGGCCACCGCACCGGCGAGGGCTTCCTGCCCAAGCGCCCCGAGCTGCTCCCGCTCGACTGAACCCGGGAGCCGCTCAGACCGGGCGCACGGTCCGCGCGGCGACGTGCGGCGGGCGCGGGGCGGGCGCGGCGAACGGTGCCACCAGCACGTTCTCCACGCTGTTGAACACCACGAAGAGGTTCGACCGCGGGTGGGGCGTGATGTTCTCGGCCGAGCCGTGCATGCAGTTGGAGTCGAAGAACACTGCACTGCCCGCGGGGCCGGTGAGCAGCGCGATGCCGTGCCGGTCGGCCAGGGTGGTGAGGCTCCCCGGGTCGGGTGTGCCGATCTCCTGCGCGCGCAGCGACTCCCGGTAGTGGTCCGCCGGCGTCTCGCCGACGCACGCGACGAACGTCCGGTGCGACCCCGGCATGATCATCAGGCTGCCGTTGACGTCGGAGTTCGCGGTCAGCGCGATCGACACGCTGAGCGCGCGCGGGGCCGGCATCCCGTCCTCGGCGTGCCAGGTCTCGAAGTCGGAGTGCCAGGAGAACCCGGCGCCGCCGAAGCCGGGCTTGCAGTTGATCCGGCTCTGGTGCACGTGCACGTCCGAACCGAGGATCTGCCGCGCCCGGCCGGCCAGCCGCTCGTCGGCGACGAGCGCGGCGACGGCGTCGGACAGCGCGTGCACCTCGAACACCGACCGCACCCGGTCACCCGACCGCTCCCGCACCGTGCGCTCGTCGTCCCGGAGCGCGGGATCGGTGGTGAGCCGCTCCAGCTCGGCAGTGAGGACCCCGACCTCGTCGGGTGTCAGCAGCCCGGGCACGGTGACGAACCCGTCGCGCTCGTGCGCCGCCAGCTCGGCGGCGGTGAACGGGCCGGGACGGCCGGTGCCCCAGACGGTGGGATCGGTGCGCTCGATCAGCGCTGGCCGGTCGGCGGTCCGGGTCGGGTAGCGATCGGCCGGGCGGGCACCGGTGGTCACGGCGGGTCCTCCTCCGGGCCCACCAGCGGGTAGGTGCCGTTCTCGTCGTGCACCTCCCGGCCGGTGACCGGCGGGGTGAACACGCACACCGTCCGCATCAGCGTGCGCGGGCGGAGCTGGTGGCGCTCGTGGCCGTCCAGGACGTAGGTCGACCCCGGCCCCAGCCGGTGGGTGGTGCCGCTGACCTCGTCGTGCAGCTCGCCCTCGCCCTCGATCACGAGGACGGCCTCGACGTGGTGCGCGTACCAGAAGTCGTTGACGGTGCCGGGCTGCAGCACCGTCTCGTGCAGGGAGAACCCGACGCCGTCGCGGGCCAGCAGGATGCGGCGGCTGCGCCAGTTCTCCGTCTCCACGTCCCGGTCGGTGCCGGTGATCTCCTCCAGCGTCCTGACGATCACGGGTGCCCGCCCGTCGCAGAGTGCTCCACGGTCCGGGTTACCCCGTGGCGGAGGGCGCCACCGGCCGACCGGGTTCAGCCGGGCGCGGCCGGGGCCGGCGCCGCGGTCGTCCGGGCCAGCGCGACCAGCGCCGCGGCGGCGAGCAGCGCCACCAGCCCGGCGAAGGCGACCGCGGCCGGGACCAGGCCGAACGCCTGGGCCGCCGCGCCCACCCCGACCACGGGGATCGACAGGGCCACGTACGCCACCAGGAAGAACGCCGACGCCACCTCGCTGCGCCGGTCGGCGGGAGCCGCGCCGGTGACGGCCGCGAGCCCCGCCCGGAACGCCGCTCCCTGCCCCAGCCCGGCCAGGACCCCGCCGGCCAGCACGACGGGCAGCGCCGCCGTGACGAGGCCGGCCGCGACGACGAGGATGCCCGCGGCCAGGGCGGCGCACCCCGCGAGCAGGCTCGCCCGCTCCCCGAGCCGCGCCGAGAGCAGCTGTCCCCCCGCGGAGCTGCCGAGCACCGCGAACACCACCCCGCCGACGAGGAGCGGGCTCGGCTCGCGCAGCACCTGGCCCACGAACAGCGGCGACACGGCGGTGAAGAACCCGAGCACGGCGAACCCGGCGAACCCGGCGACGCCGGCCCGCACGAACACCGGCCGCGCGGCGGGCGGCACCGCCAGGCGCTGCACCTGCCAGCGGAACGGCCGGCGCACCACCGGCTCGGGCACGAACGCCAGCCCGACCGCCGCCAGCGCGAGGAGGCCGAGGTGGACCAGGTAGGTCAGCTCCAGCGGCGCCGGGGCGTACTGCGCCAGCGCCCCCGCCACGACGGGGCCGAGCCCGAGGCCGAGCACGTTGACGCAGGCCGCCAGCAGCGCGGCCCGCGCCCGCCCGCCCGGCGGGGCCAGGTCGACGATCGTGGCCGTCGCGACGCCGGTGAAGATCCCGGCCGACAGCCCGGACAGCAGCCGGCCGGCGAACAGCGCGGGCAGGCTGTCCGGCACGAGGAAGACCGCCGAGCTGGCCGCCGCCAGCGCCAGGCCGGGCAGCAGGACGGCCTTGCGCCCGATCCGGTCCGACAGCGCCCCGAACAGCAGCAGCGCGGCCAGCACCCCGACGGCGTAGGTGGCGAACACGACCGTCACCACCAGCCCGCCGAACCCCAGCTCGGCCTGGTAGAGCGGGTAGAGCGGCGTCGGCATCGTGGTGCCGAGCATCGTCACGAGGAACGCGCCCGCGACCACCCACACCGGGCCGAGCGTACGGCTCAGCCCAGCGTGCGCCCGGCCAGCACGGAGAACGGCCGCTGGTAGGCCGAGCCCAGGATCCGGACGAGCGCGTCGTACACCCGCGCGTCGGTGCCGACGAGGACACGGGCGCGGTTGCGCTCCACGCCCTTGAGGATGATCTCCGCGGCCCGCTCCGGGGGCATCCGCAGCATGGTGCGCTCGAAGCGCTCCATCGCCGCGCCGTCCTCGTACCCGACGCCCCGGGCCGCGTTGCGGGCGATGGCGGTCTTGACGCCGCCCGGGTGCACGCACGTCACCTTCACGGGGTGCTTCGCCACCAGCATCTCCTGGCGCAGCGACTCGGTGAACCCGCGCACGGCGAACTTGGCGGCGTTGTAGGCGCTCTGGCTGGGCACGGCGAGCAGCCCGAACAGGCTGGAGACGTTGACGACGTGCCCGTCCCCGGACGCGATGAGGTGGGGCAGGAACGCCTTGGTGCCGTTCACGACGCCCCAGAAGTCGATGTCGACGACCTTCTCGATCTGCTCGAACGTGGAGTCGAGGACCGTGCCGGCGAATGCGACGCCCGCGTTGTTGTACACCTGGTTGACCACGCCGAAGTGCTCGGCGACGTCGTCGGCGTAGGCGAGCACCCCCGCCCGGTCGGTGACGTCGAGGTGGTCGGTCCGGACCTCGCCCGGCAGGCCGGAGGCCGTCTCGGCCAGCCCGTCCTTGTCGATGTCGGACAGCGCGAGACGCGCCCCCCGCCTCGCCAGGTCGTGGGCCAGCGCCCGCCCGATCCCCGACCCGGCCCCGGTCACCACGGCCACGCGCCCCGCGAAACCACTCATGGCCCCATCGTCGCCTACTACCCGGTAGCGAGGAAGGGCATCGGGCAGACTGCGCGCGTGGACTTCCGCTCCGCCTACCGCCACGGGTTCGCCCGCGTCGCGGCCTGCACGCTGCGCACGACCATCGCCGACCCGGCCGCCAACGCCCGCGCGGTGCTGGAGACCGCGCGGGAGTGCCACGCCGACGGCGTCGCCGTCGCCGTGTTCCCCGAGCTGACGCTGTCCGGCTACTCGATCGAGGACGTCCTGCTCCAGGACGTGCTCCTCGACGACGTGCAGCGCGCGCTGGGCGAGATCGTCGCGGCCTCGGCCGACCTGCTGCCGGTGCTCGTCGTCGGCGCCCCGCTGCGGCACGGGCACCGCATCCTCAACGGCGCCGTCGTCGTCCACCGGGGCCGGGTGCTCGGGGTGGCGCCCAAGTCGTACCTGCCGACCTACCGCGAGTTCTACGAGCGCCGCCAGGTCGCGCCCGGGGACGACGTGCGCGGCACGATCCGGGTCGGCGGGGCCGAGGTGCCCGTGGGGCCCGACCTGCTGTTCGCCGCGCAGGACGTGCCGGGCCTCGTGCTGCACATCGAGGTCTGCGAGGACATGTGGGTGCCGATCCCGCCCAGCGCGGAGGCCGCGCTGGCCGGGGCCACGGTGCTGGCGAACCTCTCCGGCTCGCCGATCACCGTCGGCCGCGCGGACGACCGGAAGCTGCACGCCCGCGCGGCGTCGTCGCGCTGCCTCGCCGCGTACGTCTACGCGGCCGCGGGCGAGGGCGAGTCGACCACCGACCTGGCCTGGGACGGCCAGACGATGGTGTTCGAGAACGGCGTGCTGCTGGGGGAGACCGAGCGGTTCCCGAAGGGGCCGCGGCGCACCGTCGTCGACGTCGACCTCGACCTGCTGCGCGCCGAGCGGCTGCGGATGGGCACGTTCGACGACAACCGCCGCCACCACGGGCCGCAGTTCCGGCGGGTCGACTTCCGCCTGGACCCGCCCGGTGACGACCGCGGCCTGCTCCGCGAGGTGGAGCGCTTCCCCTTCGTCCCCGCCGACCCCGCGCGGCTCGACCTGGACTGCTTCGAGGCCTACAACATCCAGGTCTCCGGCCTGGAGCAGCGCCTGCGCGCGATCGGGCACCCCAAGGTCGTCATCGGCGTGTCCGGCGGGCTCGACTCCACGCACGCGCTGATCGTCGCAGCGCGCGCGCTCGACCGCGAGCAGCGGCCGCGCTCGGACATCCTCGCGTTCACCCTGCCCGGCTTCGCCACCGGCGAGCGGACGAAGGGCAACGCGATCGCGCTGTGCCGGGCGCTGGGCGTCACGTTCGAGGAGCTGGACATCCGCTCGACGGCCTCGCTCATGCTGGACAACCTCGGGCACCCGTTCGGGCGCGGCGAGCCCGTCTACGACGTCACCTTCGAGAACGTCCAGGCCGGGCTGCGCACCGACTACCTGTTCCGCGCGGCCAACCAGCGCGGCGGGATCGTGCTCGGCACCGGCGACCTGTCGGAGCTCGCGCTGGGCTGGTCCACCTACGGGGTGGGCGACCAGATGTCGCACTACAACGTCAACGGCGGCGTGCCCAAGACGCAGATCCAGCACCTCATCCGCTGGGTCGCCGACACCGATCTGTTCTCCGACGAGGTGAGCGCGATCCTGCGCTCGGTCCTCGACACCGAGATCACCCCCGAGCTGGTGCCGGCGGGGGAGGACGAGGAGGTGCAGAGCAGCGAGGCCAGCGTCGGCCCGTACGCGCTGCAGGACTTCACGCTGTGGCACGTGCTGCGCTACGGCTTCCGCCCCTCGAAGATCGCGTTCCTGGCCTGGCACGCCTGGCACGACCCCGACGCCGGCCACTGGCCGCCCGGCTTCCCGGAGGGGAAGCGCCCGGTCTACGACCTGCCCGAGATCCGCCGCTGGCTGCTGGTGTTCGCGCAGCGGTTCTACGCGTTCAGCCAGTTCAAGCGCTCGGCGCTGCCGAACGGGCCGAAGGTGTCGGCGGGCGGGTCGCTCTCGCCGCGGGGCGACTGGCGGGCGCCGTCGGACATGCCGGCGCGCATCTGGCTCGACGAGATCCGGCGCGAGGTGCCCGAGTCCTGACCGGTCGATGAGTTCCGGGCCGCGCGTCCGTCTCACCGGTATGGACACCACCTCACCCGCCGCGGAGCCGCGGAAGGCGGGCCGGCGCGAGTGGATCGGACTGTCGGTGCTCGCGCTGGCCTGCCTGCTCTACGTCATGGACCTCACCGTGCTGCACCTCGCGGTGCCGGACCTGTCCGCGGACCTGCGGCCGACCGGCGCGCAGCTGCTGTGGATCATCGATGTGTACGGCTTCATGGTGGCCGGCGCGCTCGTCACCATGGGCGCGCTCGGCGACCGGATCGGGCGGCGCAGGCTGCTGATGGTCGGTGCGGCCGCGTTCGGGGCCGTGTCGGTGCTGGCGGCGTTCTCGACGACGCCCGAGATGCTCATCCTCAGCCGCGCGCTGCTCGGGATCGCGGGCGCGACGGTGGCGCCGTCCACGCTGTCGCTGATCTTCCACATGTTCACCGACCCGAAGGAGCGCTCGCTCGCCGTCGGGATCTGGATCAGCGCGTTCTCCGCGGGCAGCGCGATCGGGCCGGTGCTCGGCGGCCTGGTGCTGGAGTGGTTCTGGTGGGGCGCGGTGTTCCTGCTGGCGCTGCCGGTGATGGGGGCGCTGCTCGTGCTCGGGCCGCGCGTCCTGCCCGAGTACCGCGACCCCGATGCCGGGCGGCTCGACCTGCTCAGCGCGGCGCAGTCGGTGGTCGCCCTGCTCGCGGTGGTGTTCGGGCTCAAGGAGCTCGCCGCGCACGGCCCCTCGCCCGTGGCGCTGGTCGCCGTCGCCGGCGGTGTCGGCGTCGGGGCGCTGTGGGTGCGGCGCCAGCGCCGCCTGGCCGACCCGATGATCGACGTCGCGCTGTTCCGGCTGCCCGCCTTCCGCGTCGCGCTCGCCGTCAACTTCCTGGCGATCTTCGTGATGGTCGGCTACTTCCTGTTCGTCGGGCAGTACCTCCAGCTCGTCGCGGACATGTCGCCGCTGGAGGCGGGGCTGTGGTCGCTGCCGGGGGCGATCGGGTTCGTCGTCGCCTCGCAGCTCGCGCCGCGGGTGCTCGGCGGGGTGGCGCCGTCGCGGGTCGTCGCGGCCGGGCTCGCGGCGGCCGCCGCGGGGCTGCTGCTGCTCGCGACGGTTCAGGTCGAGGGCGGACTGGTGCCGATCGTCGCCGCGTCGGTGGTGATCTCGCTGGGGATGGGGCCGGTGTTCGGGCTGACCACCGGGATGGTGGTCGGGGCGGCCCCGCCCGAGCGCGCGGGTGCGGCGTCGGGCATCTCCGAGACCGCGGCCGAGCTGGGCGGCGCCCTGGGCCTGGCCGTGCTGGGCAGCGTGGGCGTCGCGATCTACCGCGACGGCGTCGACGCGGCGTTCCCCGGCGCCCCGCAGGCCGCCCGCGACACCCTCGGCGGAGCCGCCGCCGTCGCCGGGGAGGTGCCCGGCGGCGCGGCGCTGCTGTCCGCGGCGCAGCAGGCGTTCGTCTCGGGGCTGCAGTTCACCAGCGTCGTGGCCGCCGTGATCGCCGCCGGGGTGGCGGTGCTGGCGGCGGTGGCGCTGCGCGAGCCGACCCCGGCGGAGCCGGTGGCGGAGCCGACCCCCTGCCCCGCCTGACGTGGCAGGAAAGCCACGTTCAGGACGTCTCCGGTCCTCAACGTGGCTTTCCTGCCACCGGCGGTGGGGGGTGGGGCGGGGTCAGCTCGTGTGGTGCGACGGAGCGAGGTTGTAGACCGGCGTGTCCAGGCCCACCAGCCTCGCCTTGAGCTGCAGGGCCAGGTAGAGCGAGTAGTAGCGGCTCTGGTGCAGGTTGCCGCCGTGGAACCACAGGTCCTCCACCTGGGTCGGCTTCCACATGTTGCGCTGCTCGCCCTCCCACGGACCCGGGTCCTTGGTGGTGTCCGACCCCAGGCCCCAGACCTTGCCGACCCGGTCGGCGAGCTCCTGGCCGATGATGTCGGCGGCGAGGCCGTTCATCGAGCCGTAGCCGGTGGCGTAGACGACCAGGTCGGCGGGCAGGCGGGTGCCGTCGTCGAGCACGACCTCCTTCTCGGTCAGCTCGACCACCTGGCCGCGCGCCAGCTTGATCGACCCGTCGCCCACCAGCTCGGATGCGCCGACGTCGATGTAGTAGCCCGAGCCGCGGCGCAGGTACTTCATGAACAGGCCGGAGCCGTCGTCGCCGAAGTCGAGGTCGAACCCGGCGGCCTCAAGCCGGGCGTAGAAGTCGGCGTCGCGCTCGCGGATGGCGTCGTACACCGGCTTCTGGAACTGGTGCAGGATCCGGTAGGGCAGCGAGGCGAAGATCGTGTCCGCCTTGAAGGTGGTGACGCCCGCGGCCAGGGCGCGCTCGGAGTAGAGGTCGCCGAGCCCGAGGTCCATCAGCGAGTCCGACCGCACGATGTGGGTGGAGCTGCGCTGCACCATCGTGACGTCGGCCCCGGCCTCCCACAGCGCGGCGCAGATGTCGTGCGCGGAGTTGTTCGACCCGATGACCACGCACCGCTTGTCCCGGTAGGCGTCCGGGCCCGGGTGCTGCGACGAGTGGTGCTGCTCGCCCAGGAACCTCTCGGCCCCGGGGATCCGCGGGACGTTCGGCTTGCCCGACACGCCCAGGGCGAACACCAGGTGCTTCGGGCGGAGCACGACCTCCTCGCCGGCCCGGTCGACCACCACCTCCCAGCCGTCGCCGTCCTTCCGGGCGCTCTTCGCGGTGGTCGAGCCCCAGTAGTCCAGCTCCATCACCCGCGCGTACATCTCCAGCCAGTCGCCGATCTTGTCCTTCGGCGAGAACACGGGCCAGTTCTCCGGGAACGGGATGTAGGGCAGGTGGTCGTACCAGACCGGGTCGTGCAGGGCGAGGCTCTTGTAGCGCCTGCGCCAGGAGTCGCCGGGCTTCTCGTTGCGCTCGATGATGATCGCGTCGATGCCGAGCTGGCGCAGCCGCGCGCCCAGCGCGATGCCGCCCTGCCCGCCGCCGATCACGACGACGTCGGGCTGGCGGGTGTAGCCGAGCTCGGCGGCGCGGCGCTCGCGCTGCTCGGCCCACGTCACCCGGTCGCGGCTGGCGCCGTGCTCGGTGCCCATCGGCCGGCGGTCGCGGCGCGGCTCCTCGTGGCCCTTGAGCTCGTCGAGCGTGGTGAGCAGCGTGTACGCCGTCCCGTCCGCGGTGAGCCGCAGCAGGCCGCTGCCGCGCCCCACGGCCGTCTCGAAGGCGATCCACGCGGTGGTGACGCCGTCGGCCTCGGCGGGCTCCTCGGTGGTGCGGAAGCCGGACGCGCCCGCGTCGGTGCTGCGGACGAGGTCCGCGACGCCGTCGGGGCCCTCGACGGTGGTGATGTTCCAGGTGAACGACACGAGGTCGCGCCAGTAGCTCTCGGCGGCGAACAGCGCGGCGACGGCGTCGGCGTCCCCCGCCGACAGCGCCCGCTCGAAGCGCGCCAGCCAGTCGTCGACCCGCACGGCCGCCTCGGACCGGCTCTCGACGGTGGCGGTCACGACGCACCGCCGGCGGACGGGCCGGGCCGTGGGACGAGGATCTGCACGTTCTCCTCCTGGGGGTCGCTCTGCTCCGCAGCTCCCGCCGGTGGTGTGACGGCGGTCATGGCAGCAGCCCACCGCGCGGGGTGGGGCCCGCGCAACCGTTGCAGCGGGGTTGCACCTGCTACCGCAGGACGGTGAGCGTCACGCCCTCCGCGATCCGGTAGGGCCGCGTGGCCACCACCGCGCCGATCGAGCGGCGGAGGCGGCTGACCTCCGCGCGCACCGTGACGCCGTGCTCGCCGTCGCCGTAGAGGGCGCGGCTGAGCCGTTCGGCGGTCAGCCCGCCGGCGCCCGCGCGGTGCAGCAGCTCGACGATCTCGGCGTGCCGCCGCGACAGCACCGTGCGCCACGGCCCGTCGGGGGAGCGCACCTCCAGCAGGGGCGCGGCGGTGAGGTCGAGGACGGCGTCGACGCGCCGCTCCGCCCCGGCCGGGCGCACCAGCCAGCCGTCCCGCAGGGGTTCGGCCGCGCACGGCCCCAGGCCCGGCACGACGATCCCGGCCCCGGCCCGGGGCGCCTGGATGCGGTCGCGCGCGGCGACGCCGCGGTGGTGGGCGACCCAGCCGTGGTCGTCGACGACCAGGGCCGGTCCGGCCACGGTGGCGAGCACGTGCTCGGCGCCGGACCGGATGCGCTCCAGCCGGCGCTCGTGGTGCCACCACAGCTTCGACTCCGCCAGCCGCACGCCCGTCTCGACCAGCGCCTCGATCGCGGGGTGCAGGGTCAGAGCCGGGCCGCTGATGTCGACGACGCCCAGCAGCCGCCCGTCGCGGGGGTCGTGGATCGGTGACGCCGTGCAGTACCAGGGGTGCTGGCCCTGCTCGAAGTGCTCGGCGGAGAACAGCTGCACCGGCGCCTCCTCCGCGAGCGCGGTGCCGATGGCGTTGGTGCCGACGCGCTGCTCGGTCCACTCCGCGCCCTCGCCGAACCCGAGCGCGTCGGCGTGGTGGCGCACCGCGGCCGAGCCCTCGCGCCACAGCACGACGCCCTCGGCGTCGGTGACGACCACGAGGAACCGGGAGGCGTCGGCCACGCTCGCGACGACCTGCACCAGGTCGGGCACCACGACGGACAGCGGCGAGCCGTGCCGGCGGCGCTCCACGTCGATGGCCGGCAGCGGGTCGCGCGCGCCGGGCACGGTCGGGTCGAGCCCCGCCGAGAGCACGCGCTCCCACGACCGCCCCACGACCGGGCGGGGACGCACGGGCGGGCGGCCGCCGCCGAGCACGGCGTCGTGCACCCGGGCGAGCCGGCGGGCGTGCTCGGCGAGGTCGGTGCCGGGACGGATCGCGCTGAAGGGCACCCTGCTCGCGGTCACCGGCGCCTCCTCGATCGGCCGCTCCGCCCCCGACCGCCCCACCCTAGGCGGGTGACGTGTGGCGCACCACGGGGTCACACACGGCCGGTCGGGGTTTGCGACCGGGTGCGGCGGCAACTCCCGGCTCGTGCGCATCGTCATCACGGGAGCCAGCGGCAACGTCGGGACGGCGCTGCTGCGACGGCTGGGTGGCCACGAGGTCATCGGGGTGTGCCGCCGCCCGCCCGGCGGCTCCCCGCCCTACGACGGCGTGCGCTGGGTGTCGCTGGACCTGGCCGCCCCGGCCCCGGCCCTCGCGCCGGTCGTCGAGGGCGCCGACGCCGTGGTCCACCTGGCCTGGGGCTTCCAGCCCTCGCACGACACCTCCTACCTCGAGCGGCTGGGCGTCGGCGGCACGCGGGCGGTGGTGCGGGCCGCGCAGGAGGCCGGCGTGCCGCACCTGGTGCACATGTCGTCGCTGGGCGCCTACTCGCCGGGCGCCGACGTCCCGGTGGACGAGTCCTGGCCGACCCGCGGCATCGACTCCCTGCCCTACAGCCGGCACAAGGTCGCCGCCGAGCGGATCCTCGACGACCACGAGCGGCGCCACCCCGACGGCACCGCGGTCGCGCGGATCCGGCCCGGCCTGGTCGTCCAGCGCGACGCCGGCAGCGCGCTGCTGCGCTACGGCGTCCCCGCCCTCGTCCCGTCGGCTCTGCTGCGCCACGTGCCGCTGCTGCCGCTGGACCGCCGCCTCGCCATCCCTGTGGTGCACGCCGACGACGTCGCCGACGCGGTCGTGCGGGTGCTGGAGCGGCGCGCGACGGGGGCGTTCAACCTCGCCGCGGAGCCCCCGGTCGACCGCGACGTCATCGCCGCGGCCCTCGGGGCCCGCGCCGTCCACCTCCCGGTCCCGGTGCTGCGCACCGCCGCCGCGCTCACCTGGCGGCTGCGGCTGCAGCCGCTGGACCCCGGCTGGATCGACCTCGCCTTCGCCGTACCGCTGCTCGACACCACCCGCGCCCGCATCGAGCTGGGCTGGACGCCGTCCGTGCCCGCCGACGCGGCGCTGCGCGAGGTGATCGAGGGCATGGCCGGCCGGGCGGCGACCGCGAGCCCCGTGCTCCGGCGCCGCACGGTGCTCGGAGAACTGGACTCGCTCGTACGCGACGGGCCCATCGGCAACCGCCCACAACCCTAGGAGGTACGTCATGTCCCGTCCCACCACCGCCCGCCGTCACCCCGTGCAGGCCGCCGCGCTCGCCGTCGCGGCGGTGTTCGTCCTCGTCGGCATCCTCGGCTTCATCCCGGGCATCACGACGAACTACGACCAGCTCATGGTGGCCGGTCACGAGTCCGGCGCCCTGCTGCTGGGCCTGTTCCAGGTGTCGATCCTGCACAACCTGGTGCACCTCGCCTTCGGCGCGGTCGGGTTCGCGCTGGCCCGCACGGCCGCCGGCGCGCGCAACTACCTGATCTTCGGCGGTGTCGTGTACGCCGTGCTGTGGATCTACGGCCTGCTGATCGACCCCACCAGCGCCGCCAACTTCGTGCCGCTGAACACGGCCGACAACTGGCTGCACTTCGTCCTGGCCGTCGGCATGATCGCCCTCGGCGTGCTGCTCGGGCGCGACGTCGTCGCCCGCGCCCGCCGCTGACGCACCGGCCGCGGCGGTCGCCCACCGGCGACCGCCGCGCCGGGCGGTCCGCCCTCAGGTGCGGCTGGCCCCGGTGTCCCGGGGCGAGCCGCTCTCCCACAGCGGCCCCGCCACCCACCAGATCGCGACGACGAGCCAGCAGCGCCCGATCCAGCCGTGCAGCACCGGGTCCTGCTCGGGGCCACCGGCGAACAGGGCCAGCCCGAGCAGCGCCGCCGAAGCGATCGCGGCCGCCCCGACGACCCGCCGCCACTCCCGCCGGACGTGCGCCCGTCGCTCCGGCCCGTGCCGCGGGACCCGCGCCGGCGCCGGTCCGCCCGCGAAGCGGTGTGCGAACCGCACGTCGGCCCAGCGGACGATCGTCGGCCCGAAGGCGATGCTGGACCCGAGGTAGACCCCGGCGAGGCCGTGGACCGCGCCGGCCGGTTCCCCGCGCTGCAGGTCCAGGGCCACGGCGACCACCAGCACCACGTCCAGCAGCGGGACCGACGCCAGCAGCACCGTGCTCACCGACCGGAGCCGCAGCAGGTACCGCGCCACCAGGCCGGCCCCCAGCAGGATCCACAGACCGGCCTCGCACGCGACGATGACGGCGGCGACCGGGTTCTCCCGCAGCAGCTCCAGCACGGACCGATCGTCGGCCCCGGCCGGGTCGCGGTGCGTCGGCGCTGCGGCCCATCCCCGCGTCATCCCTTCGACGGAGGCGGTTTCCCCGCGCCCGCGGCCGGGCAGACCGCGACGTGCCGGACGTGCTGGTGGTGGGGGCCGGGCCCACCGGGCTGACCGCTGCGCTGCTGCTCGCCGCCCGGGGGGTCACCTGCGAGGTCGTCGACCGGCACCGCGGCGTCCGGCCCGAACCCCGCGCCGTGCACCTCGACGGCGTCGCCGCGCGGATCCTGAGCCGGGCCGGGGTGGACCTCGCCGCGGTGAGCCGTCCCGCGCCGGGCCTGCGCATGCTCGACCCCCGCGGCCGCCCGTTCGCCGAGTTCCCCCGGGCCGCGCACGGACCGGACGGGCACCCCGAGTCCAACCTGTTCCACCAGCCGGCCCTGGAGGCGCTGCTGCGCGACGCCGTCGCCGCCCGCCCGGAGATCGCGCTGCGCGAGGGCGTCGAGCTCGTCGGGCTCGACGGCGGGCGGGTGGATCTGGGCGGCGACCGGCCGACGGGCCCCCACGGCGCCGTCCTCGGCTGCGACGGGGCCGGCAGCACGGTCCGGCGGGCGATCGGGGGGCGGTGGCGCGAGCTGGGGTTCCGGGAGCGCTGGTGCGTGCTGGACGTGCGCCCCGACCGCCCGCTGCCGTCCTGGGGCGGGGTCGAGCAGCGCTGCGACCGGCGCCGCCCCGCGACCTTCGTCCCGCTCCCCGAGGGGCGGGTGCGCTTCGAGTTCCGCCTGCGCGCGGGGGAGGGCGCCCGCGACGTCCTCGCCCGGCTGGGCCCGCTCACCGCCGCCTGGCGCGGCGTGCTGCCCGAGGACGCGCTGCAGGTGGAGCGGGCGGCCGAGTACACCGTGCGCGCGGCCGTCGTCGACCGCTGGCACCGCGGTCGCACGGTGCTGTTGGGCGACGCCGCCCACGTCACGCCGCCGTTCGTCGGGCAGGGCCTGGGCGCCGGCCTGCGCGACGCCGACGCGCTGGCCTGGCGGCTCGCGGCCGTCCTCGGCGGGGCCGACGGGGCGCTGCTGGAGGACTACGGGCGCGAGCGCGAGCCGGACGTCCGCGCCGCCGTCCGGGCCGCGGTCCGGGTGGGGCGCGCCCTGGCCCACCCGCTGGCCGCCCGGGTGCTGCGCGTGCCGGCCGTGCGCCGCCGCGCCGAGCGGGACCTGGAGGTGCGCCGCCCGCCCGGCCCGCGCCTGGACGCCCCGCGCGACCGGTCGGACCCGGTCGGCACCACCTGCCCCCTGGTGACCGTGGGCGGGCGGCCCGTCGACGACCTCCTCGGCGACGGCCCGCTGCTCCTCACGACCGGCCCCGCGCGCCCGGGCGTCCGCACCGTCCACCTCGGCCCGGACGACCGCGCCGCGCGCGCCTGGCTCGCCGCCGCCGGGGTGGCCGCGGTGGTGCTGCGCCCCGACGGCGTGGTCGTGACCAGCGTTCCCGGTCAGGTCCCGCGCAGCAGCGCGGCGTAGAGCGTCAGGCCGGGTCCGAACGCCAGCGCGACGGCGGCGCGACCGGGCCGGGGGCGGCCCTGCGCCCGCAGCGCCTCCAGCACCAGCAGCACCGTCGCCGAGGAGCAGTTGCCGCACTCGGCGAGCACCTGCCGGGAGGCGTCGAGGGCGTCGCCGGGCAGGTCGAGCTGATCGGCGACGACGTCCAGGATGCGCGGCCCGCCCGGGTGCACCGCCCACGCGTCGACGTCGGCCGTCGTGAGTCCGTGGCGCTCCAGCAGCGTGTGCACGACGTCGCGGACGTGCCGGGAGAGCACGCCGGGCACGGCGGGGGACAGGCCCATCCGGAACCCGAGGTCGGTGACGTCCCAGGTCATGTGGTCGGCGGTCGCCGGGTCGGTGCGCGCGGCGACGTCGAGCACCTGCAGGCCCGCGCGGCCGGGGCGGAGCACGACGGCCGAGGCGGCGTCGCCGAACAGGGCGTGGGAGACCAGCTGGTCGCGGCCGCCGCCGGGGGGCTGCACGTGCAGGGAGGTCAGCTCCAGGCAGAGCAGCACCGCGGGGCGCCCGCGGCTGGTGACGTGGTCGGCGGCGGCGCCGAGGGCGGGCAGCGCGGCGTAGCAGCCCATGTGCCCGACCAGCAGGCGCTGCACGTCCGGGGCCATGCCGAGGTCGGCCGCCACCCGGATGTCGAGCCCGGGGGTGGCGTAGCCGGTGCAGGAGGCGACGGCGAACAGGCCGACGTCGCCGGGGTCGAGGCCCGCGTCGCCGAGCGCGGCGGTGACGGCCTCCTTGCCCAGGGGCAGCGCCTCCACGGCGTAGCGGCGCATCCGCTGCCCGGTCGACCAGCCGGAGACGTCCTCGGCGGTCGGGTCGACGACGGTGTGCCTCCGCTGCACCCCCGCGTTCAGGAACAGGCGCTCCTCCGCGCGGCTCTCGGCGCGACCGGCGAAGTAGCCGTCCCACAGCTCCTGCTGGCTGCGTCCGTGACCGGGCAGGGCTGCGCCGAAGCCGGCGATCGAGGCATCCACCCATGGGGGGTACACCGTCCGGGGGCGATCACACCTCCCTGTGTCCGACGCCCTGGAACAGCACGGCCGTGGTGAACGTCGGCACCAGCGCCACCGACCCCCGCCGCCGCGCCAGCCAGCGCGCCATCCCCCGGGCGGACGGGCGCACCCCGCGCAGCGCCAGCCGCACGCCGTGCCGCGCGCACTCGCGCACCAGCTCCGCGCGGTCGACGAGCAGCGCCGGGTCGTGGATGCCCGGCGGCGGCCCGCCCGGCACCCGCTCGGCCACGGTGATCGCGGCGAACCGGCACAGCGCGGTGTCCGCGAGGGTGTCCAGCACGAGCCGGCCGCCGGGTCGCAGCAGCCGGCACGCCTGCGCCACGGCGGCGGGCAGGTCGGTGACGTGCTCCAGGATCTCCCCGGCCGTGACGACGTCGGCGCACCCGTCCCGCAGCGGCACCGCCGTGACGTCGCCGCGCACCGGCACCACGCCGTGGGCGGCCGCCTGCGCCAGCGCCGACGCGGTGAGGTCGACCCCGACGTGCCGGTACCCCTTGCCCGCGACGTGCGGCGCCATCAGCCCGGCGCCGCAGCCGAGGTCGACGAGCACCGCGCCCTCCCGCGTCGCCGGGGGCACGAGGGCGCCCCGGGCCGCCGCCAGCCAGTGCAGCATCGCGAAGGGGCCCGCCGGGTCCCACCAGTGCTCGGCGAGGTCGTCGTACTGGGCCGGGTCGTTGGCTGCGCGCCGGTGCTGACTCACCGCCCTGACTCTGGCAGCCTCGCCCGCGTGAGGCAGGTCGTGGCGCTGCTGCGGTGCTCCCATCCCGAACCGACGGCGATGGTGACGCTGCTGCTCGTCGTGCTCGCCGCGACCGCCGGCCACGGGCCGGTCGGCGTGGCGCTGGTCGGCGCGGCCGTGCTCGTCGGGCAGCTGTCGATCGGATGGCTCAACGACGCGCTCGACGCGGGGCGCGACGCCGCGGTCGGGCGCGGCGACAAGCCCCTCGTCACCGGGGCCGTGACCGTCGCGACGGTGCGCACCGCCGCGCTCGCCGCGGGTGCGGCGTGCGTGCCCCTGTCGTTCGCCCTCGGGTGGGCGGCGGGAACGGCGCACGTGGTGGCGGTGGCCGCGGGCTGGGCCTACGACCTCGGCCTGAAGTCGACCGCGGCCTCGGGGGTGCCCTACGTCGTGTGCTTCGGGCTGCTGCCGGCCGTGGTGGTGCTGGCCCTGCCCGGCGCCCCCGTCCCGCCCTGGTGGCTGGTGGCCGGCGGCGCGCTGCTCGGCGCGGGCGCGCACTTCGCCAACGTGCTGCCCGACCTGGACGACGACGCCGCCACCGGCGTCCGCGGCCTGCCGCACCGGCTCGGCCGGACCGCGAGCACCGCCGCCGCGGCCCTGCTGATGCTCGCCGCCACCACCGTCCTCGCCGCCGGCGCCCCCGTCCCCCGCCCGCTGGCGGTCGCGGTGCCGGTGCTCGCGGCCCTCGTGCTCCTGGCCGGGTTCGTGCGGGGCCGCCACCCGCACTCGCGCGCCCCGTTCCGGTCGGTGCTGGTGGCAGCGGGCCTGGCCGTCGCGATGCTGCTGACGGCCGGCCCGGCCCTGGTCACCGCCTGACCGTCCGCCGCCCCGTCGCAGCGGGGTGACCCCGCTCCGATCCGGTCGCAGCGGTGCCACCCCGCTGCGACGGCCGGGCGGCGACGGCCGGGCTGCGACGGCCGGGCGACGACGGCCCGGTGCGGTGCACCGCTCAGCGCCGGACCAGCTCGGCGAGCACCCGCCCCAGCGCGGCCGGCGGGACGGTGCCCCGGGCCTGCCCGAGCTCGACGGCCGCGTCGAACACCTCGGCGTGCCGGGCGGCCGCGCGCACGCCCGCGTCGAGCAGCCGCGGCCGGGCCAGCAGCGCGGCCATCGCCGCGGTGTGCCGGTGGTGCCGGGCGAAGCACCGCCGCATCGCCCGCCGGTGCGCCCGCCCCGCCCCGGCGCCCTCCAGCGCGGCGCGGCCGGCGAGCACCCCGGACGCCAGCGCGTCGAAGATGCCCTCGCCGGTCAGCGGGTTGACGCTCGCGGCGGCGTCCCCGACCAGCAGCACCCGCCCGTCGGGGTGCCAGCGGGGCGTCGTCGACAGCGGGAGGTGGTGCCCGCGCACGGTCCCCGGATCGGGCTCCTGGCCGGGCAGCAGGCGGCGCAGGCCGGCGAGGAGCTCGGCCCGGGTGCCGGCCGCGCTGCGGTCGAAGACCCCGTACCCGACGTTGGCCCCGCCGTCGGCCAGCGGGAACGACCAGGCGTAGCCCGGCACGGGGCCGGCCGCGAACTCGATGACCAGCGCGTCCGGGTCCGGGGTGGTGGGGGCGTAGCCGCGGATCGCGACCGCGGTGTGCCGCGGCGCGGCCCGCGGCGCGTCGAGCGCGCGGCGCACCGCCGAGTGGGCCCCGTCCGCCCCGACCACCACGCGCGCCGAGAAGGCCCCGTCGAGCTCCACCCGGTCGTCGTGGACGTCGACCCGCCGCACCCGGTGCCGGTGCAGCCGCGCCCCGCGCGCCACCGCGGCCTCGACCAGCGCGGCGTCGAACTCCTCGCGCTTCACGACCCGGTTCGGCTCGGTGCAGGCCCGGTCGGCGACCTGCCCGCCCGGCGCGCGGAACCGCAGCCGGGGCACGAGCGCCGCGGGCGGGCCCGGCACGTCGAGCGCGTCGAGCAGCGCGTACGCCTGCGAGGCGACGGCGTCCCCGCACACCTTGTCGCGGGGGAACGCCGCGGCGTCGAGCAGCACGACGTCGGCATGTGGCCGCAGCTGCAGCACCCGCAGGGCCGCGGCGCACCCGGCCGGTCCGGCCCCGACCACGGCCACGTCACAGCGCTGCACGTCGACCCCCCAGGAGGGCGCTGCGGACGGCGGCCAGCACCGCGTCCGGTCCGATCGCGGCCAGGCAGGCCGGGCCGCGGGGGTCCAGCGGGCACGCCGCGTCCCACCAGCACACCTGCTCGGTGATCGCGGTGGGGCGGCGGTGCGGGCAGCCGGGCAGGCCCTGCAGGTCGAGCGCGGGCGGGTCGAGGCCGTACCGGGACGCCAGCGTGGGCCCGAACAGCCCGACGGTGCGCGTCCCGACCGCGCCGGCCACCCGGACCGGCCCGGTGTCCGGCCCGACCACCACCCCGCCCCGGTCGCCGACGGCGGCGAACACGGCGGCCAGGCCGCGCAGGTCGGTCGGGGGCAGGGGGCGGCCGAACCGGCCGTCCCCGGCGACGACCAGCGGCGGCTCGCCCCGCTCCCGGGTGAGCAGCGCGGCGAGCTCGGCCCAGTGCGGCCACACCTTCACGGCCATCCCGGCGGCGGGCACCAGCACCACCGGCCGGTCCCCGGGCGGGTCGGCGGCGGCCCGCTCGGCGTCGGTGAGGTGGATCGCAGGTGGGCGGTAGTCGCCGTCGACGAGCCCCTCGGCGGCCAGGATCTCGACGTACCGGCGGGCGACGGGCTGGTCGGGCGGCGGGTTCCGCCACAGGTTCGTGACGCTGCGCGGCGCCCGGGCCCGGACGGCCGCGCCGATCCCGGAGTGGTCGGTGGTGCTGACGACGAGGTCGGGGCCGCGGTCCAGCTCGGCCTCGACGGCGGCGAGCTCCTCCCCCTTCCCGGCCACGGCGACGCCCGCGACAGCCGGGTCGGTGGCCAGCAGCGCGTCGCCGGGGGCGTGGGTGAGCACCCGCACCGGCCCGTGCCGCCGGGCCAGCGCGTGCACGGCGGGCAGCACCATGACGAGGTCGCCGAGGCCGCCCAGCAGGTCGACGACGAGCGTGTCACCCAACGCGGACCCCTGCGTACAGGTCGCGGTGGGCGGCGGCGATCCGCGGCCAGGTGCGCTCGGCCCCGAGCGCCGCGCCCCCGGCGGCGACCTCCTCGCGGAGCGCGTCGTCGTCGAGCAGCCGGGTGAGCGCGGCGACCAGGGCGTCGCCGTCGCGCACGCGGGGGGCGACGACGACGGTCGCGCCGTCGACGAGATCGGGGTCCGCCGGGTGCGCCGCCGTGACCACGGTGGGGAGCCCGTGCGCGAAGGCCGACAGCACCGCGCCGCTCTTCGTCGTCGCGCCGGCGGTGAAGGGGAAGCACGCGACGTCGGACGCGCGCAGGGCGGCCGACACCTCGTCGGCCGGCAGGTGCCCGGTGATGGTGACGTGCCCGCCCCGGTCGGCGACGTGCGCCTCCAGCTCGGCGCGGAACGCGGCCGCCTCGTCCTCGGGCAGCGCGAGCGAGGTGAACCCGCCCAGCACCAGCACGTGCACCGGGCGCCCCGCGGCCCGCAGCGCGGCGGCCGCGTCGACGAGGTAGCGCACGCCCTTGACGGGGTGCACGAACCCGAAGAACGCCACCACCTGCGCGTCCGCCGGGACGCCGAGCCGGGCGCGCACGGCGTCCCGGTCGACGGGCCCGTGGTCGGCGACGTTGGGCGCGAGCGGCACGAGCACGGCCTCGCGCCCCAGCCGCTCGCGCAGCACGCCGGCGTGCCCGGCGTTCGTCGTCACCGCGACGGCGCTGCGGGGGGCCAGCCGGCCGGTCTCCCGGTCGAACCAGCCGCGCCGCTCCAGCTCCCGCCACAAGCGGTCGGGCACCCAGGCCGGGGCCGCCCACCATCCGTACTCGTGCAGCGTGGTGACGACGGGGGCCCGGACCAGGTCGGGCAGCAGCCCGGGGCGGGCGGAGAAGCGGAACGCCGAGGGCGCGAACTGCACGTGCACGACGTCCGGCGCGACGGCCCGCACGCGGCGCGCGGTGGCCAGGAGCCCGTCGAAGGGGACGCCGACGACCTCCACGCCGACCTCGGCCAGCGCGGCCGTGAGCAGGCGCGTGTAGTCGGCGACGCCGTCCCGCTCGGGATCGGCCCGCCCCTGCACCATGGCGACGCGCACGACGACCAGTGCCCGCCCGGGGTGGGGCGAAACACCTCCGCGGGGGTCACCGCTCGCCGTGCAGCACCGGCTTGACGTCGAGCACGGGAGTGCCGTCCAGGGCCTCCAGCGCGTCGACCGCGATCTCGCCGCCCTCCACGGAGACGATCCGGACGCGGTGCAGGCCGACGGGGTTGGGCCGGTCCGGGGACCGCGTGGCGAACACCCCCTGCTCCGGCCGGGCGGGATCGTCGCGCGGACGGGTGGTGAGCACCCCGCGGTCGGCGCGGTCGAGCCAGGTGAGGACGAGGATCTCGGCCCCGGCGGCCAACCCGTCCAGCGCGGGCGCGTACGCCGCGTCGACGACGACCACGGCGGGGGGCGCGCCCTCGTCGGCCTGCTTCGGCGCGGAGGCGCGGTCGCGCAGCGGTGAGCGGACCCGGCCGACGGGACGCAGGGAGAGGTCGGACACAGCCCCAGTGAACCCGGTGCCGGCGGACCGATGAGTCCGGGGTCCGCGCGCCGTCCTACCGGGAGGGCCACAACCGAGGAGGTCGCATGACCGGGGTACGAGTGCTCGTGGGCACGCGCAAGGGCGCGTTCGTGCTGACGGCGGACGGGACGCGCCGCGACTGGACGGTGGACGGGCCGTTCTTCGGCGGCTGGGAGATCTACCACGTGGCCGGGTCGCCGGCCGATCCCGACCGGATCTGGGCGTCGCAGTCGGGCGGCTGGTTCGGCCAGCAGATCCAGCGCTCCGACGACGGCGGGCGCACCTGGGACACCGTCGGCAACGAGTTCACCTACGCGACCGTGCCGGGCACCCACCAGTGGTACGACGGCACGCCGCACCCGTGGGAGTTCGCGCGGGTGTGGAACCTGACGCCGTCGGCGACCGACCCGGACACCGTGCTCGCCGGGGTCGAGGACGCGGCGCTGTTCCGGTCGGTCGACGGCGGCGGCACCTGGACCGAGCTGCCCGGCCTGCGCGAGCACGGCTCGGGCCCGCACTGGCAGCCGGGCGCGGGCGGCATGTGCCTGCACACGATCCTGCCCGACCCCCGCGACGAGGCCCGGATGCTCGTCGCCATCTCCGCGGCCGGCGTCTTCCGCACCGACGACGGCGGCAAGAGCTGGCGCGCGACCAACCGCGGCCTGGTCAGCGAGGGGATCCCCGACCCGGACGCCGAGGTCGGGCACTGCGTGCACAAGCTCGCCCTGCACCCGGCCCGGCCGGAGACGGTGTACATGCAGAAGCACTGGGACGTCATGCGCAGCGACGACTTCGGCGAGCACTGGCACGACATCGGCGGGAACCTGCCGACCGACTTCGGGTTCGTCGTGGACGTCCACGCGCACGACCCCGACACCGTCTACGTCGTGCCGATCACCTCCGACGCCGAGCACTACCCGCCCGACGGCAGGCTGCGGGTCTACCGCAGCCGCACCGGCGGGGACGAGTGGGAGCCGCTGACCGAGGGCCTCCCGCAGCAGCACTGCTACGTCGACGTGCTGCGGGACGCGATGGCCGTCGACCGGCTCGACGAGTGCGGGGTGTACGTCGGGACGACCGGCGGCCAGGTCTACGCCTCGGCCGACGCCGGGGACACGTGGGCACCGATCGTGCGGGACCTGCCGGCGGTGCTGTCGGTGCAGGTCCAGACGCTCCCGTGATGGTCCGGGTCAAGCTGCCCGTCCACCTGCGGCGGCTCGCGCAGGTGGACGGGGAGGTCGTCGTCGACGTCGACGGCGCCGCCACGGTGGGGGACGTCCTCGACGCCCTGGAGGCCCGCCACCCCGTGCTGCGCGGCGCGATCCGCGACCGCGGCACGGGGCGGCGGCGGCCGTTCGTGCGGTTCTTCGCGTGCGAGGAGGACCTGTCCCACGACGGACCGGACGCCCCGCTGCCCGACGCGGTCGTCCGCGGCGCGGAACCGCTGCTGGTGGTGGGGGCGATGGCCGGGGGGTGAGCGCGCGGGGGGTGTGCGGCCAGGGCGGTCGTGACCGCTCCCGCCGCACGCTCCCGCCCGGAACCGGGTGGCGGGCCCCCGTAGCGTCGGCCGGGTGCGTCCGGGGGGAGTGCTGGAGGCGGTCGCGCCGGCGCGGCTGGGGCGGGGGTTCCGGTGGCTGCTCGCGTCGTCGTGGCTGTCCAACCTCGGCGACGGGCTGGCGGTGGCGGCCGGGCCGCTGCTGGTGGCCTCGCGCACCGACGACCCGTTCCTGATCGCCCTGGGCGCCACGGCGCTGTGGGCGCCGCCGCTGCTGTTCGGCCTGCTGGCCGGCGCCGTCACCGACCGGTTCGACCGGCGGCGCATCGTGGTCGCGGTCGACCTCGCCCGCTGCGCTGTGCTGCTCGTGCTCGCGCTCGGCGTCGCCACCGGCACGGCGTCGATCGCGGTCGTGCTGGTGGCCCTGCTCGTCCTCGGCACCGCGGAGACCTTCGCCGACAACGCCGCGCAGACCCTGCTGCCCGCGCTGGTGCACCGCGACGACCTCGCGCTCGGCAACGCCCGCCTGCAGGTCGGGTTCATCGGGTTCAACCAGCTGGCCGGGCCGGTGCTGGGGGCGCTGCTGTTCACCGCGGCCGCCGCGTCGCCCCTGCTCGCGCAAGCGGTGCTGGTGGCGGCGGCCGCGGTGCTGACCGGCCGCATCGCGCTCCCTCCCCGGCGCCCGCCCGCCGTCCGGCCCCGGCTCGCCCGCGACGTCGTCGCCGGCCTGCGCTGGACGTGGCGGCACCCCGCGGTGCGCACCCTGGTCCTCACGATCACCGTGTTCAACGTGACCTTCGGGGCCGCCTGGTCCGTCCTCGTCCTGTACGCGACGGAGCGCCTCGGGATGGGACCGCTCGGGTTCGCCGCCGTCACGCTCGCGCAGGCGGTGGGCGGACTGGCCGGCACGCTGGCCTACGGCTGGATCACCCGCCACGTCACCCTGGGCGGGCTGATGCGCATCGGGCTCGTCGTCGAGACCCTCACCCACGCCGCCCTCGCCTGGACGACGAGCCCTGCGGTCGCGCTGCCGGTGTTCGCGGTGTTCGGGGCGCACGCGTTCGTGTGGGGCACCACGTCGATCACGGTGCGCCAGCGGGCCGTGCCCGCCGAGCTGCAGGGTCGCGTGGGCAGCGTCAACACGATCGGCGTGTTCGGCGGCCTGGTCGTGGGCTCCGCAGCGGGCGGCCTGCTCGCCTCGTGGGGCGACGTCACCACCCCGTTCTGGTTCGCGTTCGCGGGGTCCGCGGTGTTCGTCGTCCTCATCTGGCGCCAGCTCGCCCACATCGCTCACGACCCGGAGCCGGACCCCGTCCGCTGACCCGCCAGCGCCAGCCGCAGCACCGCGACCTCCTCGGCCCGCTGCCGCCGGCTGACCTCGGCGTCCTCGACGACCGTGGAGCCGTGGAACGTGCCGGGGAACAGGTGCAGCTCCACGGCGGTGTCCGCCGCGGTCAGGGCCAGCGCGAACGCCACGCCCTCGTCGCGCAGCGGGTCGAGCTGGCCGACGGCGACGTAGGCGGGCGGCAGGCCGCGCAGGTCGGTGGCGCGCGCGGGGGCGGCGTACGCGGGCGGGTCGTCGCGGTGCGGGCCGAGGTACGCGGCCCAGCTCGCGGCGGCGCTCTCCCGGGTCCAGACGGGCGTGTCGACCGCGGCGCGCATGCTCGGCGTGGCCAGCCGGTCGTCCAGCGCGGGCTGGGTGAGCAGCAGGAACTCCGGTAGCGGCCCGGCGCCGTCGCGCAGCCGGAGCGCGAGCCCGGCCGCGAGCCCGCCGCCCGCGCTGTCGCCGCGCACGACCCCCGGCCCGACGTGCTCGCAGGTCCAGAGCCAGCCGGCGAGCACGTCGTCGAGCGGGCCGGGGTAGGGCGTCTCGGGCGCGAGCCGGTAGCCCACCGCCACCACGGTGACGCCGAGGGCCCGCGCCAGCTCGACGTTGCGCACGTGCGCGGAGTCGAGGTCGCCGACGACGAACCCGCCGCCGTGCACGTCGTACACGGCCCCGGGCGCCGCGCCGTCGGGCCGGTACACCCGCAGCGGTACGGCCCCGGCCCGCTCGTCCGACACGGTGACGCCGGTGAGGTCGGGCTCCGGCCGCTCCGCCACCGCCGCGGCGACGTCGGCCCGGACGCCGTCGACGTCGGTGACGTCCACGGCGGGCAGGAGCGGCAGGGCCGGGGCGAGCTCGGGGTCGATCGCGTCGGGCACGGACGTGATCTTGCCCCGGCTCCCGCCGCGGCGCGGGATCAGCCGTCGGCGACGCGCTCCAGGGCCCGCACGACCGTCTTGCGGTCCTTCGTGCTCCGCTCGTGGCGCAGCGCCCGCCGCGCGGCGTCGGGCGACAGGTCCCGGGCCGCCCTCACCGCCTCCTTCGCCGTCATCGTCCCGACCTCCGCGGCCTCGCGGGCCGCCCGGGCCGCGTCCGGGTTCGCCGCGCGCTGGCGGCCGTCGCGGGACGCCGCGCGCTTGGCGTCCTGCGTGCGCTCGCGCTCCTCGGGCGAGAGCTCCTCCCACGCCGCGGCGGGCAGGTAGCGCTCGGTCTCCTCGCCGTGGCGCGCCCGGTCGCCGCCGGACTCGGTGCGCCAGTCCTGCTCGGTCCAGCGCTCCAGGTCGCGCTGGGCGGCCGTGCGCTCGCCGGGGTGGCGGTAGCCGCCGCCCGCCTTCTCGTACTCGGTGGTGAGCAGCTGGCTCTTGCGCGCCGACCACTGCCCCGACCGCCCGCCGCGGTCCGACGCCCTGATCTCCTCCTTCAGGCGCGCCCGCAGCTCCGGTTCGGTGTAGTCCTCGCGGTAGTCGTCCGCCGTCTTCCCCATCCGGGACGGGTACCCGGGGAGCGGCCGGGTAGAGGGGACCCATGACGTCCCCCGACGAGGAACTCCCCCGCGCCGGCACCGCCGAGCCCGGCAGCGAGCACGACCCCGAGGCCGCCGAGGCCTACGCCGAGTCCGTGTCCATCGACCCCACCCCGCAGGAGATCGACACCTACCTGGAGATCGCGGGCGCGACCGACGAGTGATCGGGAGCACCCCGGGTACCAGCGGTGCATGGGATCCGAGCCGTCCGTCGTCGGGATCAACCGCACCCAGGACGGCTCGGTGGCCGTCGCCCGGGGCGCGTCCACCGTCTACTCGCTCCAGAAGGAGCGCCTGACCCGCCGCAAGCACCACTGGGGCCGGCTCGGCGACCTGCCGCAGCTCTACGTCCCGGTGGTGCCGGCGCTGCGCGAGCCCGTCGACCTGGTCGTAGAGTGCTTCTCCTCCGACGACGAGGTCAAGCACATCGAGGCCTACCACGACGAGGTGCGCGAGGCGCTCGCGTTCACCGGCGAGCCGCGGATCGTGACGATCTCCCACCACCTCTCGCACCTCTACAGCGCGTTCTGGCCCTCCCCGTACGACTCCGCGGCCGCGATGGTCATCGACGGCCAGGGCAGCCCGGTGCGCGACTTCACCGAGGAGTGCGGGTTGGGCGAGGACACCCCGCCGGACCTGCTGGAGGTCAGCTCGTTCTACCGCTGCGAGCGCGGGCAGCAGCCGGTGTGCATCGCCAAGCAGCTGTGGGACGGCGACTGGGACCACCCCACCGGCCTGGGCTGCTTCTACTACCTGCTCACCCGCGTGATGTTCACCGGCGAGGGCAGCGAGGGCAAGGTCATGGGCCTGGCCCCCTTCGGCCGGGCGAACGCCTTCGACCTGCCCGAGCTCGTCGTCGACGGGCACGAGGTCTCGATCCCCCGCGAGTGGCTGGAGCTGTTCGCGCAGAAGGAGCGGTTCTCCCACTTCCTCGACGGGCCCGGAACGTTCGAGGACGCGGCCGACCTCGCCGCGGCCGGGCAGCGGGCGTTCGAGACGGCCCTGCTGCGCGTCACCGCCTGGCTGCACGAGCAGACGGGCCTGGCGAACGTCGTGTTCGCCGGCGGAACCGCGCTGAACTGCTCGGCCAACGGGCGGATCCTGCGCGAGAGCGCCTTCGACGACGTCTTCATCCCGCCGAGCGCCCACGACGGCGGCACGGCGCTCGGCTGCGCCCTCTACGGGATGATCGAGTGCCTGGGGCAGGAGAGCGGCTTCCGCTGGACCGACGACTTCCTCGGTCCGGACGCCGACCCCGACGCGCTCGCCGCCGCGGTGCGCACCGCCCGGGACGACCCGGCGCTGGACGTCGAGCGGCCCGCCGACCTCGCCGCCCGCACGGCGGAGCTGCTCGCGGCCGGGTGCGTGGTGGCGGTCCACCAGGACCGCAGCGAGTCCGGGCCCCGCGCGCTGGGCCACCGCAGCATCCTGGGCGACGCCCGCCACCCCGCGATGCGCGACTTCATCAACTTCCGGGTCAAGGGCCGCGAGTGGTTCCGCCCGCTCGCCCCGCTCGTGCTGGCCGAGCGCCAGGAGGAGTTCTTCGACGTCGACCGGCCGGCCCGCTTCATGCAGCTCGCCATCGACGTCCGCCCGGAGCACCGCCAGGCGCTGCCGGCGATCACCCACGTCGACGGCACCGCCCGGATCCAGACCGTCGAGGCGGGCACGACGCCGTTCCTGCACGCGCTGCTCACCGCGTTCGACGCCGCCACCGGCTGCCCGGTGCTGCTCAACACCTCGCTCAACGGCAAGGGCGACCCGCTGACCGAGAGCCCGGCCGACTCGCTGGCCGTGCTGGTCAGCACCGAGATGCACGCCCTCGTGCTGGGCGAGCACCTCGTCGTCAAGCGGGGCGCGACCCCGGTGCCGCACGACTGGGAGCCGTAGCGCCTCCGGCGCCCGTGCGCGGAAACGGCGGCTCCGGCCGCCGTTTCCGCTCACGGGCGCGACAGCGCGGACAGCACGTTGTGCGTCACCCGCTCCAGGGCGGGGCTGGTGCCGCCGGCGACGACCCGCGGCCAGTCGACGGTGGCCCCGGTGAAGACGGTGCCGCCGCGGGTGTAGAGCCCCATCGTGGCGGCGGAGTTGCCGTTGCCCCAGCCGCTGGGGGCGATGTCGCCGACGCCCAGGATCGTGAACCCCGCCGGGGTGCCGTCGTCGCCGGTCGGCTCGGCCGGGCGGGTCGGCGTCCACCGCGCCCGGTCGAAGTGCGCGCCGTCCGCCTCGTAGCCGACGACGTACTCGCGCTCGCCCAGCAGGTCGCCGTCGCGCAACCCGGTGCCGGAGAAGACCCAGTGGTCGCTGTGCTGCACGCGGTAGCCGACGGGGACGGGGAAGTGGTCGGCGTGCCGCTCGCCGCCGTTGCGGAAGCTCACCCCGGTGAGGTGGTTCTCGGGGCGGTCCGGACCGGCCGGGTCCCACCAGTTGCCGGCTCGCCGGAACCGGTGGCCGTCGTCGAGCTCGACGCGCCACCAGCAGGTGTTCCCGCCGAAGAACGCGACGTTCCCCCCGCCCGCGACGTGCGCCTCGGCGTGGTCGCGCATCGCGTCGGTCCAGTACTCGTCGTGCCCCGCGCTGACCAGCAGCGGCCGGTGCGCGAGCAGGCCGGGGTCGCGGTGCAGGTCGAGGTCGGTGCAGAAGTCGAGCTCGTAGCCGGCGCGCTCCAGCCAGGCCAGGAACGGCGCGTCCCAGTGCACGAAGGTCTGCCGCGGCGTCGGGTCGAACGGGTCGCGGTTGAACACGTCGAACGGCGTGCCGCCGGTGCCCCCGCCCGGGCGGCGCACCGACACCGACGGCGGCACGCCCGGCGGGAGCGGCTCGGGCGGGTTGTAGAGGCTCCAGCCGTCGGCCGGCACCACCGTGTTGTAGGCGTGCCAGGTGAGCAGCGGCAGCTTGTAGAGGATCGGCGCCGGCCGCCCGCGCACCACGAACAGCGCCTGTCCCGTGCGCGCGTCGGGTCGGGCCGGGGCCCCGATCGGCGGGAGCGGGCCCCCGTCGCCCTCCACCAGGACGGCGAGGTGGACGCCGCTGCGCCAGGTCTGCGGCACCTCGATGACGTGCCCGGGCCAGTGCCAGTCCTCGTGCGGCGCGCCGCGCGGCGCGGCCTCGCCGGGCAGCCACCCGGTGACGGCGACGGGTTCGAGCTCGGCCCCGCAGCGGTAGACGAGCACGCAGAACGCGGGTGCGTCGGTCGACACCCGCAGCACCAGCCGCCCGCCCGCCCGCACGGTCGGCTCCTGCGGGTAGCCCAGGATCACGCGGCCCGCACCGCCTCCCGCGCCGGGGCGGCGGCCAGCGCGAGCAGCGCGTCGTCCACCTGGTCCCACACCGGGCGCCCGCCCGGCTCGGGCAGGCCCAGCCGGACCGCGTTGTCGAACACGTGCCACTGCCCGCGGTCCCCGGCCGGCATGTCGCCGGACCAGGCGCCGACGACGGTCGGGTACGCGTTGACGTCGAGGAACACCGGCATCCCGTCGGTGCGGCGGCGCAGGAAGTCGACCCCGCAGAACTGCAGGCCGAGCGTGCGGGTCAGCAGGAGCAGCTGCGCGCGCTCGTGCGCGGTCAGGGTGAAGGAGCGCTCCACGGCGACGAGCGTGCGGGCGCGCGCCTCCGGCACGTCGGCCACGATGACGTCCTCGGGCAGCACGAGCCCGCCCAGCACGAACGCCCGGTAGCGGCGGTACCGCCCGTCGGGCCCGCGGCCGTCCTCGACCGCGAACGTCCGGTGGCCGGGGCGCGGGCCGCGGTAGACCGTCCACTCCGTGCGGCCCTGCACGCCCACGGGCTTGTGCAGCACGGGGGTGCGCCCGACGTCGGAGGCGTCGAACGCCGTGCGCGGCACCCGGACGCCGGCCGCCGCGAGGCGAGGGAAGGCGTCCGCGGCGTGGTAGGCGTCGTGGACCTCCGGCGGGTTGAGCACCGGGACGCCGGGCGGGATGCGGGCGCGCAGCCAGGCGCGCGCGGCCGGGCCGAGCGGGTCCTGGGACAGCACCCAGACCAGGTCGGCGTCGGCGGCGCGCCCGTTGCGCACCGCCGACCACGTCCGGCTGCGCTGGTTGATCCAGAACGCGGTGGCGGCGGCGAACCGCGTGCCCCGCTGCGGGTGCTCCAGCAAGCACAGCCGCCGCGGGCGGGACCGCGCGGCGTACCGCCACCGGTGCGCGGCCCGCCGGGCGAGCGTCAGCGGCCCCGGGCTCCACCCGATCCGCTCGGGCGGCACGCCCGAGGCCAGCCAGGAGAGCTGGGCGAGCCCGCTGCTCAGGAGTCGCCGGGCTTGCCGCCCAGGTGGCTCTTGAGCTCCTTCATCACCGTGTTGGGGCCGTCGACCTCCCGGACGCCCTTGAGCGCCTCGACGAGCGACGACTCCGCGCCGTTCTTCTCCGCCAGCGCCGAGAGCTGCTCCCCGTCCATCGGGTAGTCGGCGCCCTTGAGCGCCTTCTGCACCTCGGTCACCTGGAACGACGGGCCCTCGACGTGCTTGTAGTGCTTCTCGTCCTTCGAGTTCCCGCCCGGCGTCGGGCCGCCGAGCGAGCCCTTGAGCTCCTTCATCACCGTGTTCGGGCCGTCCACCTCCCGGACGCCCTTGAGCGCGTCGACCAGCTCGTCGTCGGCGCCGTTCTTCTTCGCCAGCGCGGAGAGCTGCTCGCCGTCCATCGGGTAGTCGGCGCCCTTGAGCGCCTTCTGCACCTCGGTCACCTGGAAAGCCATGGTGCAGCGGTACCCGTTGCGGCGTGATCCACGCGCCACGTCCCGGTCGTGCGCAGGAGCTCGGTGACCGAGCCGTACCCCTGCTCGCGGCGCAGCCGGTGCCCGACGGCGCGCGCCTGCGCCTGGTCGTAGCCCGCCCCGGCGGGGGCGAGGTGCCGCAGCGCGACGGCGTCCACGATGCCCAGGCGCAGCCCGTCGCGGCGCAGGGACGACCAGCGGTACTCGATGCCCCAGCCCATCCCGACGTCCTCGGGCAGGGGCAGCACCCGCGCCCGCGCCGCGGGGCTGAGCAGCACCACGGGCCCCTGCTCGACGAACCACACCTCGCGGACCAGAGAGAGCACCCGCCGCCGCGTGTGGTCGTGGCTGACGTAGCTGTTCCAGGCGTGCGCGGGCTGCCCGACGTCCACGGCCGCCGCCCGGCACAGCGCCGCCGCCTGGCCCAGGGTGCCGCGCACGAACCGCACGTCGTCGTCGGCGAGGACGGTCCAGGCGCCGTCGTCGGGGGCGCCGGCGAGCAGCCGGTTGAGCAGGACGAACCGCAGCCCCGGCCCGACCCCGGCGGTCGGCAGCCCCGACACGGCCTCGTCGAGCGCCCACAGCCGCACGTCGGTGCCCGGCGGCAGCCCGGCGAGCAGCGCGGCGACGGTGCCCGCGTTGCGGGCGCGGTAGACCATCGCGAGCCGCAGCGACGGGGGTTCGAGCGCCGGTGCCGGGATGCGGTCGAGGATCTCGGCGAGGCCGCGCAGCCGCAGGCGGACGGGCAGGGGGAGACGCACGGTCCCCGGGTGCCCGCCCCCGGACCCGTTCCACGCGACGGGCAGCGGCCGCGCCGGACCGGCGCCGGTCCGCTAGGAAGGAGCGGTGACCGTCGTCGGCGCCATCGTCCGCCCGGAAGTCCCCACCGACCGGTTGCGGGGCATCGCCCGCACCGCCGACGGGGCCGGCCTCGCCGAGCTGTGGCTGTGGGAGGACTGCTTCTGGGACGGCGGCGTCGCGACCGTCACCGCGGCCCTCGCGTGGACGGAGCGGGTGCGCGTCGGGATCGGCGTCCTGCCCGTGCCGCTGCGCAACGTGGCGCTCACGGCGATGGAGACCGCGGCGCTGGAGCGGATGTTCCCCGGCCGGCTGGTGCTCGGCATCGGGCACGGCGTGCAGGACTGGATGGGTCAGGTCGGCGGCCGGGTCGAGTCGCCGCTCACCCTGCTGCGCGAGCACCTCGACGCTCTGCGCGCCCTGCTGCGCGGGGAGCGCGTGACGACGGAGGGCCGCTACGTCCGGCTCACCGGCGTCCAGCTCGGGCGGCCCCCGCTGCCCCCGCCCGCGGTGCTCGCGGCCGCGATGGGGCCGCGGACCCTGCGCCTGGCCGGTGAGGCCGCCGACGGCACCGTGCTCGACTCGAGCGCCACGGTCGCCGCCGTCCGCCGCGCCCGCGAACTCGTCGACGAGGGCCGGGCCGCGGCCGGGCGCACCGACGCGCACCCGATCGTCGTCTTCCTCAAGGCCGCTACCGGATCGGGCGCGGCCGAGCGGCTCGCCGCCGAGGTGGCCCGGACGGGCCAGGACCCGGCCACCGGTGTCGCCGGGCCGCCCGCCGCCCTCGCCGCGGCCGTCGCCGAGCTCGCGGCGGCCGGGGCCGCCACCGTCGTGCTGGAACCGACCGCCGACGAGCCCGACCCGGAGGGCTTCGTCGCCGTCGCCGCGGAGGTGGGCGCCGTCTCAGGATGAGACCGTCCCCGGCGATCTCCTGCGGTGGGATCCGGGGACGCAGCTCGCGACGGGAGGGCGCATGACCGGACGCCGGGTGCTCACGACCTGGCACCGCCACGCCCTGGCCGCCGTCGGGAGCTGGCCGTGGCTCGCCACCCTGACCGACCGGGTGTCCGCGGCGGCGCTGCCGGTGTACGACCGCCACCGCGACGACCTGGTCGTCGAGCTGATGCACGGCGGGCGGTGGGCCGGGCACTCGCTGCACGCCGCCCTGTCGGACCTGCCGATCGGCTTCTGGGCCGGCACGGTCGTGCTCGACGCGCTCGGCAAGGACGGGAGCGGGGAGGGCCGGCTCGACGCCGCGGGCACGCTCAGCGCGGCCGGGCTCGCCGCCGCGGCGGCGACCGTCGCGACCGGGGTCACCGACTGGACGGTCAGTGACGGGGAGGACCGCCGCGTCGGGCTGTTCCACGGCCTGCTCAACCTGGCCGGCACCGCCCTGCAGGCCGCCTCGCTGGCGGCCCGGCTGACCGGCCGGCGCCGCCCCGCCCAGGTCCTCGGGCTGGCCAGCATGACGGTGACCGGCGCGGCCGGGTACGTCGGCGGGCACCTCGTGCAGGGCCGCGCGGTCATGGTCAACCGCACGGCGGCGACCAGCGGCCCGACGCGCTGGGTCCGCGCGGTGGAGGAGGCGGCCCTGCCCGTCGGGACCAGCGCCGGGGCGGTCGTCGACGGCCGGCAGGTGCTGCTGCACCGCACCGCGTCGGAGGTGCACGCCGTGGACGACCTGTGCACCCACGCCGGCGCGCTGCTCAGCCGGGGCGAGGTCGTCGACTGCGTCGTGACGTGCCCGCTGCACGGGTCGCGGTTCGACGTGCGCGACGGCCGCATCGTCCGCGGCCCGGCGCACCACCCGCAGCCCGTGCTCCCGACCCGGGTCCGCAACGGCTGGATCGAGGTGCGGGGCTCGGTGCCCCGCCCCCGGCGCACGAGGACACAGGAGGGGTAGCCATGGCATGGGAAGTGGTAGCGGACCTCGACCAGCTCGAGGAGGGCGACATGATGCTCGTCGAGATGGGTGAGCCGATCTGCGTCGTGCGGCTCTACGAGGACGAGGCGGTGGCCGTGCACAACACCTGCACCCACCAGCAGCAGCCCCTCAACGAGGGCTACCTGCAGGAGGACGACACCCTGATCTGCCCCGCCCACAACTCCTGCTTCGACCTGCGCACGGGGGAGCCGCGCGGGGTGCCCGCCGTGGCGCCCATCCCCGTGTACGCGTGCAAGATCGAGGACGGCGCGATCTGGGTGGACGTGGAGCAGCAGCTCAACGACGCAGCGATCCCGCACAAGCCCTTCCACTGACGGGCTTTTCCCCGACCGGTCGACCCGGGGCGGGCCCGCACCCCTCGTGCGGGCCCGCCCCGCCCCCGCGCGCCCGCACCACCGCCGAGGACGACGCTCCCCCCGCAGCGGATCGGCCGCGCGACCGGAAGAGCCGGCAGCGGCCGGGCTGATACCCGTCCCGCGGTCGCTCCCGCGGTGGCGTCGAGGAGCCGGACCCGGGTAACCCGCCTCGGCCCGCCCCCGGGCGGGTGGTTCCGGTGGCGGTCGGTGGCTCGACGTCCCGGGTCCTGGGCCACCGGCGCGGACCGTCCCCTTCGGGCCCGCACCGGTGGCCCTGCTCACAGCGGGGAACGGCGTCATCCGCCGATGGGTGGTTGACAACCGACCCGCAGGGGTATCTCGCCACTCGCCGACGATCCGGTCGTTCCCGACCGGGTCGGCTGCACCACTGCGGGCGAGCCACCGCCCGCAGCAGATGCTCGCGAAGGGGAAGTCCATGGTGGACAACATCGGAAGGGCAGTGGGTGACGGCCTCGCGCTCGTGGCGAGGTTCGTGCCGCAGCTGCTGCTGTTCCTGGTCATCCTGCTCATCGGTTGGCTGATCGCGAAGGGCCTGCGCAAGGCCACGAACGCGATCCTGGAGAGGGTCGGTTTCGACCGCGCCGTCGAGCGCGGCGGGATCGGCCGGATGCTGTCCCGGTCGAAGTACGACGCGAGCGACCTCATCGCCACGGTCGTCTACTACGCCATCCTGCTGATCACGCTGCAGATCGCGTTCTCCGCTTTCGGGCCGAACCCGATCTCGGACCTGCTGACCCAGTTCGTCGCGTTCCTGCCGCGGATCATCGTCGCGATCATCATCGTCGTGATCGCCGCCGCGATCGCCGCGGCCGTCAAGGACCTCGTCGGCAGCGCGCTGGGCGGGCTGTCCTACGGCCGCATCCTGGCCACCACCGCGTCGGTCTTCATCATCGGCCTGGGCGTCATCGCCGCCCTCTCGCAGATCGGCGTCGCGATCGCCGTCACGCTGCCGGTGCTGATCACGGTCCTCGCGACCGTCGGCGGCATCCTCGTCGTCGGCGTCGGCGGCGGCCTCATCGCGCCGATGCGCCAGCGCTGGGAGCACATCCTCAACCGCGCCGAGCAGGAGGCGCCGCGGGCGGCGGCCGAGGCCCGCACCGCTTCCACCACCACCACGACCGGCGCTGCGCCGGTCGCGACCGACCCCACCATCCAGAGCGCCCCGACCGAGCAGATGCCGGCCCCGGGCAACGGGGCCGGTTCCTACGCCCCCGGCACCGGTCGCTACTGACCGCGCCGGCGGGCCCCAGCACACCACCCGGACCCGAACCACCAGGAGGACTCTGAACATGATCACTCAGGACCAGCTGCGCAACGTCATCGGCGCCACGGCGTACGACCGCGACGGCGACAAGATCGGCAAGGTCGGCCAGGTCTACTACGACGACGACACCGACCAGCCCCGCTGGATCACCGTCAACACCGGCTTCTTCGGCACCAGCGAGAGCTTCGTGCCGGTGCAGGGCGCCGACGTCGCCTCCGACCGCGTCACCGTCGCCTACGACAAGGCCACGGTGAAGAACGCTCCGAACATCGCCGAGGACGGCCACCTCACGCCCGAGGAGGAGCAGCGCCTCTACCAGCACTACGGCGTCGAGTACGGCACCGGCGCCCAGTACAGCGGCGGGCAGGTCGGCGGGCAGGTCGGCGGGCAGGTCACCGGCGACCGTCGCGACGCCGACGGTGACGGCGTGTTCGACGACAAGGAGCGCACCGCCGTCGGCTACGACACCTCGGGGCCGACCACCGACGACGCGATGACCCGCTCCGAGGAGCGCCTGCGCGTCGGCACCGAGGCCCAGGAGGTCGGCCGGGCGCGGCTGCGCAAGCACATCGTGACCGAGCACCAGTCGGTGCAGGTGCCGGTGAGCCGCGAGGAGGTGCGGGTCGAGCGCGAGCCGATCACCGACGCCAACCGCGGCGACGCCTACGACGGCCCGGCGCTGTCGGAGGAGGAGCACGAGGTCGTGCTGCACGCCGAGCGCCCGGTGGTCGACACCGAGGTCGAGGCCGTGGAGCGCGTGCGCCTGGACACCGAGACGGTGCGGGAGACCGAGACCGTCGGCGGTGAGGTGCGCAAGGAGGAGATCGAGGTCGTCGACGACGCGAGCACCACGCGGCGCGACAACCGCTGATCCCCACCCGACCCGGCGCCCCGGCGAGCACCCGCTCGCCGGGGCGCCGTCGTGTCCGGGCCGGGACCCGCGGGTCCTGCACACCGAGGAGCCTCTGGCAGCCTGCACAGCCTCGTCGACGGCATCGATGCGCCGTGGTGCGCGCGGGCGGTGATCTCGGGCCGTAGGTGTAACGGCGCGGTCGGGCCCGCAGAGTTCGTCCACGACTGTCTCGGCCCACGACCACGCCTACATCCGGAGCAACCCATGCCGGTCATCTCGACCAGCGGCTCGTTCGGGGATTCGGTCCGAGCCCTGCGCGGAGCACAGAAGTCCAACCGCGGTGCGCCGCTCTACTCCCGACTCGTGAACCGTCCTCTCGGAAGGCTGTTCGCTGCGGCTGCGTTCCAGCTGGGACTCACCCCGAACCAGGTCACGGGCATCAGCGCACTGTTCACGTTCTCCGGGATCACCGCGCTCGCGTTGTGGCACCCGTCCGTGGCGATGGGGCTGACCGTCGGTCTCCTGCTCATCGTCGGCTACGCACTCGACTCCGCCGACGGTCAGCTGGCGAGGTTGCGCGGCGGTGGTTCCCAGGCGGGGGAGTGGCTGGACCACGTCTGCGACGGGGCGAAACTCGCGACGATCCACCTCGCGGTGCTCGTGTCGTTCTACCGGTACGGCGATTTCGGCACCGAACTCGTCCTGCTGGTACCCCTGGCGTACAGCGCGATCGACTCGCTCTGGTTCTTCGCCTTCATCCTCACCGACCGGATGCGCAAGCCCGCAGGACCGGCCCTCGCGGTCTCCGACACGATCCGCCCCTCGCTGTTGCGCTCCCTGGCGGCGCTGCCGACCGACTACGGCCTGCTCTGCGTAGTGTTCCTGGCGTTCGGGTTCCCGCCGGTGTTCGTCGTGCTGTACGGGTTGATGCTCCTGGGAACCGCCGGTCATCTCTCCCTCGCGCTGCCGAAGTGGTACCGGGACGTCAAGAGACTCGGATGACCTGCGCCCTCCTGGAGAGGAGCGGTCCTGTCGCCGTGGAGGGGTGTTGTACTGGGTGTGATGGCGAGGTTGAGTATGGCGGGAAGTCCAGCAGGGCATGGTCCCAGCGCCCTCACCGCGGTGCGCTCGTCGTGGTCGCGGCGGGCAGTGCCGTCAAGCTGCTGCGCTTCGTGGACGCAGCGCTCCCCGTCGGGGCGGTCGGCCTGCGTACTGTGGCAGCTCGTCGTCGTAACTGCCGCGGTGCCTCGTGCGGTTGCCGGCGCACCTCTCCGGGCCTGCACCTCAGCGTGCCCTCGTGGTTCGATCCGACGAAGGGGCGTTGACCCGTGGTGACCTACGCCGTTCAGCGGGAGGACGATTTCGACTTCCTCTCGTCCGAGTACGCCGACCTCCACAGTCGCTCGGGGGCGACCCCTTTCCAGCACCCCGTCTGGGTCACCGCCCTCTACGAGGAACTGGCACCGCGACTGAACGCCCGCAAACGCGTCGTGACGGTTCGCCAGGAGGATGGTCGGCTGGCCGTGGTGCTTCCGCTGGTTCAACGACGGCGGGGGATCCTGCGCCTGATCGAGTTCGCCGATCTGGGTGTGAACGACTATGCCGCGCCTGTTCTGGACCCGGCGGCGCCCGATCTCCCCCAGAACGACGGCGTGGCCCGGCAGATCCGGCGGGCTCTCGGCCGGTTCGACCTCCTGAGGATCGAACGCGTGCCCGACACCCCCGACGTCCTGCTGGCGCTGATCGCGGGGGCAAGCGCGTCGAGACACCACTACGACACGCACTTGATGGATCTCGCCCCGACCTTCGAGGAGTGGCGAGGCCGACTCGATCCGGCCTTCGTGCGTCATGTGGAACGCAAGTACAAGCGCCTTCGGCCCAAGGGCGAACGGCGGCTGCGCCTGGTGGACGACGTCGAAGAGGTCGACGCGCTGATGTCGCGGATGCAGGAGTTCCGTGCTGCCCGGTTCGCGGAGCGCCGAGGAGTCGACCTGGTCCAGGAACCAGATTGCTTCCGCTTCTACTGCAGAGTCGCTCGGGACAGCATCGCTGCCGGCCCGGGCAGGCTCGCGGTGCTCGAGGTCGGGAACGAGCCCGTCGCGGTGGCGTTCGACGTGATCGACCGGGACCGGGAGCTGTTCCTGCTCGTCGGCTACGACGTCGGAAGGCTTCGGAACTACTCCCTCGGTCTGTTGATCGTCGATGAGTTGGTGCGCGACGCCATCGGCCGCGGGCAGGCCCACTTCGACCTGACCGTCGGCGACGAGTCCTACAAGGCCGATTTCGGTGCACGGCCCCGACCGGTGTTCGAGATCCGCGTGCAGAAGACCCTCCTGGGTCGCGCGGCCGTGCTGGGGCGAACCGTCCACCTCCGGAGCCGGCGACTGGCCAAGAAGGTCGTGGTCGCCATCGAGCAGCGTCGCCAGCGCGGTGACGGTGACCAACGCAGGTAGAGCAGGTCTCCGGTGCCTCGGCGTCGCCTGTCGGGACTACCGGGGCCAACGGTCCCCGGCAGCCGGCGTGGCGGCGGCACCACGAGCGGCCGGGTGACTGTCCTGAGGTCGTGTCGTGGCCGAGGTCCTCGCGGACGCCGACGCATCCCGGACCGTCATCGGCCGGGTGGTTCGCTGGCTGTCCCGGTGGGCACATCCCCGGTGAGGATCGACAGGGGGTGAGGGCGCGATGCCGTTCGGGACGGACGTTCCCCTCGGCGGCTTCGTGCACGACGCCGCCCTCTACGGCTCGGACGAGGAGTTCCTGGCCGTCGTGGTGCCGTTCGTGGAGCAGGGCGTCGCCGCCGGCGAGCCGGCCCTGGTGGCGCTGGCGGGGTCGTCGGCGGACCTGCTCCGCTCGGTGCTCGGGCCCGTGGAGGGCGTGGTGTACCTCGACGACACCGACTCCGACGGCCTCCGCCCGGCCAGCTTCATCGAGACCACGCGCCGGTTCCTGACCGAGCAGCTCGCCGACGGCGCGTCGAGGGTGCGGGCGGTGGGGGAGACCCCGCACCCCGGGCTCGGCGCCGCCTGGCACGAGTGGGCCCGCTACGAGGCGGCGCTCAACCACGCCTACGCCACCTTCCCGCTGTGGCGGCTGTGCCCGTTCGACACCCGCACGGCCCCCGCCGACGTCCTGGCGGACGTCCTGCGCACGCACCCGCGCCTGGCGACCGCGGACGGGCGGTACCTGGACAACCCCCGCTACCAGGACCCCGCGGAGTTCCTCGGGCGCCGCTCGTTCGTGCCGACCGACCCGGCGGAGCCGGCGACCGCCCCCGTCGTCGAGGTGCTCGACCCGCAGCCCGACGAGGCCCGCGGCGTCGCCCGCGCCGCCGGCGAGCTCGCCCTGCTGGGGAGCGAGGACGTGGAGGACCTCGTCCTCGCCGTCAGCGAGGCCGTCACCAACGCCCTGGAGCACGGCCGCCCGCCCGTCCTGCTGCGGATGTGGACCGAGCCGGGCCGGGTCGTCGCGACCATCGGGGACAGCGGCTCCGGCCCCCGCGACCCCTACGCCGGCCTGCTGCCCGCGGTGAGCTCGGCGACGGGCGGGTTCGGCCTGTGGGCCATCCACCAGATCTGCAGCGAGGTCACCCTGCACCGCTCCGGCTCGGGGTTCTCCCTGCGCCTGGTCCGCACCCGCTCGACCGGGGACGGCAGCGATGCCTGACCAGCTGACCGACCCCGGTGGCCGGGCCGGGCACGCGGGGATGCTGCGCGCCCCGACCGCCGCGGGCACGGCGGAGATCGCGCGGTGGGTCCACCGGGCGCTGGACCAGGGCACCCGGGTCGTGACGGTGGCGCTCCCGCCCGACTTCGGCCCCGCCGTCGCGCTCCCGGCGCTGCCCGCTGCCGATCCCGACCTCCTGCTGGAGGCGGGCCGGAGGGGCGAGCTGGTCGAGCGCGCCCTCGACGCCGGGCACACCGGACTGGGCGTCCTCGTGTCGGCCGACGGCGTCGTCGCGTCCTCCTCGGCCGCGCACCACGACCGCATCGAGACCGCGCTGACGGAGCTGTGCCGCGACCACTGCGTCCGGGTGCTGTGCCTCTACGACCGGCACGGCTGCGGGACCGAGCAGCTCGGCCTCGCCGTCAGCCACCACCCCGTCGAGCTGCGGGACGGCACCGCGCGGCTGCGGCACTCGACGGCCGCCGTCGAGCTGGCGGGGGAGTTCGACCTGAGCAACCTGCCGACCCTGGGCTGCGTGCTGCAGACCGTCACCACCCCCGCGCCGCCGGTGCTCCGCATCGACCTGAGCGGCGTGCGGTTCCTCAGCGTCGCCGCGGCCCGGGCCCTGGCCCTGGACACCGCCCGCTACCGGGCCGGCGGGGGCCGGGTCGAGCTCCACGGACCGAACCCGGGGATCACCCGGATCCTCCGGATGGTGCAGCGGTTCGAGCGTCCCGAGCTGGAGATCGTGCCCGCGGCCGACCGGCCCTAGACCGCTCCCGGGGTCCTGCGGCAGTGATGACCGGCGTGGTGCCGGTCGGCCGCACCGCCGCGCGTCTCGACGAGGGCGGGAGCGCTGCTCCTCGCGGCTAGGATCACCGATCGGGTGCGGGGCCGGCCGGACCCGGCCGCCCCGGCGCCGGATCGACGACCACGCGGCGCGGACCTCGGCCCACCGCTCGCCGGTGGTGCTCGGGGCGGGTGAACGGGAAGGGGCTCACGTGGTGGACCGGTCGGGGGACGGCGCCGCAGCGCCGGTGCGGTGGCGCCGGGTGGGGCTCTTCGTCGCGCTGGCGTACGGGCTCGCCTGGCTGGCGGCCGCGCCCCTGCACCTGTCCGGTCAGGGCCTGGCGCACCCGTTCGCCTTCCTGCTGGTGCTGGCGATGATGACGACGCCGGCGATCGCGGCGCTGGTCGTCGTTCTGCCGGGTGGCCGCGCCGGGCTGGCCACCCGCCTCGGGCTGCGGACGCCCGGGGGGCTGCGCCGCTGGTGGCGGTGGGGCCTGCTGGCCTGGCTGCTGCCTCCCCTGCTCACGTTCCTCGCCCTGCTCGTCGCGGCGGCGGCCGGCGCGTACACCCCTGACCTCACGGGGTTCGGCGGCTTCCGGGAGGCGCTGGATGCGGCGGGCGCCGGCGCGCTGCCGGTGCCGGTCGGGACGATCGTGCTGGTCCAGCTCGTCCAGCTGCCGCTCCTGGGCTGGATCAACGTCCTGCCGGCCCTCGGCGAGGAGCTGGGCTGGCGCGGCTACCTCGTCCCGGCCCTGGCCGGTCTGGGCCCGTGGCCGGCGGTCGTGCTGTCCGGCGCCGTGTGGGGCGCGTGGCACGCCCCGGTGCTGCTGCTCGGCTACAACTACCCGTCGGCGCCGCCGGCGCTCGCGGTGCTGCTCATGACGGTGTCGGGCGTGGTGCTCGGCGTCGCGCTCGGCTGGCTGCGCCTCCTGTCGGGCAGCGTCTGGCCGCCCGCGATCGCCCACGCGTTCGTCAACGCCTCGGCCGGGTTGCCGGTGCTGCTCGCCGCGGCCGGCCGACCCGTCGACGCCGCGCAGGTCGGGCTGATCGGCTGGTCGGGCTGGCTCGTCGTCGGACTGGTGGTCGCGGTCGCGGCGCTGCGGGTGCGCCGGGGCGCCCGGGCGGAGGTCGCACGGCCGGCCCCGTGACGCGGGGGAGAGTCAGCGGCGCCGGATGTCGTTGCGGGGCGCGTGGGCCCGGAGGCGCGGCGGGCGCGCGCCGGCGAGGAAGGCCAGCCGCACGACGCGGTAGCGGTGCGGGCGGAACGGGTCGAGCAGGGCGAGCATGCGGGCGTCGTCGGCGCGGCGCTCGCCGGCCAGCAGCCAGGCGACCATCGACGGGACGCCGTCGTCACCGACGATCACCCCGTCCCGGTCACCCCAGGTGTGGGTGAGCAGGCAGCTCGCCGTCCACGGCCCGATCCCCGGCACCGCGCGCAGGGCGGGGCGGGCCCGCTCGGCGTCGCCGTCGGCGAAGCGGTGCAGCGCGCGGGCCGCGCGGGCGCCGTGCAGCAGGTGCTCGGCGCGCCTGCGCTCCAGCCCGAACCGGTGCAGGTCGTCGTAGGACAGGCGGGCCAGCGCGGCGGGCCCGGGCGGGGCGAGCAGGTCCGCGACGCCGTCGACGGGCGCGCCGAGCGCGGTCACCAGCCGGCGCCACTGCGCCGCGGCGTCGGTGCGGCGGATCCGCTGCTGCACCACGAACCACGCCAGGTCGTGCCAGACGGTGCCGGTGCGGGCGATCCTGTCACCGCCGTGGCGGCGCCACAGCGCGCGCAGCGGGGCCGCGTCCGGGTCGAACCCGGACACGTCGTCCTCGGCCCCGAGCAACCGGCCCGCCCGCTCGACCAGCCACGCGGCCCCGGCCCCGTGCGCCTCCACCCGCGCCTGCGACCCGCCGTCCTCCCAGGTGGCGACGACGGCGCCGGGCCCGTCGGGCGTCCAGGTCGCGCGGGCGAACCGGCCGGGCGCCAGCCGCACGGTCGGGTCCCCGGCCAGCGCGGTGAGGGGGCTCAGCGTGGCGAGGAGGTCGATCCCGGCGCACGGCACGGTGCGCACGAGCCCGCTCACGGCAGCCCGCGCAGCACGACGTCGACGGCGGTGGCGAGGACGTCGTCGCCCGGCGGCCGCCCGTGCAGCAGCACGGCCTGGACGACCAGGCCGCACAGGGCCAGGACGGCGGCCTCGCGGACGACCGGGTCGGGGACGACGGCCAGCAGCGCGCGCAGCGGGCCCTCGCCCTCGGCGACGAACGCGTCGCGCACGGGCACCATCTCCGGCACCGAGGCGGCCCGGTCGGCCAGCACGGCCAGTGCCCGGTCCAGGCGGTGCTCCTGCATCGCCGAGCGGAACGAGACGAGCTCGCCGACGAGGTCGGTGCGCAGGTCGCCGGTGGCTTCGTGGTGGGGCATGTCGCCGTAGCGGGCGAAGGCGTCGCGGAGCAGGTCGATGCGGTCGGGCCAGTGCGCGTACACCGTGGCCTTGGCGTAGCCGGCCGCCCGCGCCACGCGGGGCTGGGTCACCGCGTCCCAGCCCTCCTCGACGAGCACGTCGATCGCGGCGCGGAGCACGTCGTGGCGGGTGCGCAGGACGCGCGCGTCCGGGGTCGGGGGCACCGGCCCAGCCTACCGAGTTGCCGATCCGGTCGTCCTGTACTGAACTACGAGTTCAATACTGGACAGTGAGTTCGGGGGGCGGCGTGGAGCGGTACCGCGGAACGGTCCGGGAGCAGGTGGTGTCCGCCGCGGCGGCTGCCCTGCGGGCGGCGCGCCTGGCCGGGCTGACGGTCGTGGCGGGCATCAGCGGGGTGGTCCTGCGGCAGGTCGTCGCGCGGTACCGGGCGCGCGGGCGCGTCCTGCGGCTGGACCGGCTCACCCTCGGGCGGCGGGACACCCCGGCGCACCGGCCGCCGCCGGCACTGGCCGCGGACATGAGCCCGCGCACCGGCGTGCCGACCCGCGTCAGCAAGGTGCTCACCCGCGACGTGCTGCCCCCGCCGCACTACCCCTTCGTCTGGGAGCAGCCCCCGCTCAGCGGCAACGTCGTCAACGGGCTGGGTGAGAGCGCTCCGCGGCGGGCCGAGCCGGTGTTCCACACCAACGACTACTCCGACCCGTGGGGCGGCCTGGAGTTCTACTTCCACCTCACCGACAGCTTCGCCGTGTACCTCTCCGTCGTCGCCGCGCAGTGGGACAACCGCCGCCGCCTCGGTCCCGTCCGCCCGCAGCGGCGCGCCGTCGACCCGGTCGCCGCCGCGGCGGAGGTGCGCGACGTCGCCCGGCGCGCGGGTGCGGTCGCCGTCGGCATCACCCGCGTGCAGGACCACCACCTCTACGCGGGGAAGCGGTGCGACCTGCCGTACGCGGTCAGCGTCGCGGTGGCCATGGACCGCGAGGCGATGTGCACGGTGCCGTCGGAGGAGGCCACCCGGGCGGTGATGGACGCCTACCGCCGCGTCGGGCGGGTCGCGATCGCGGTGGCCGAGCACGCCCGCGCGGCGGGTCGGCTGGCGCGGGCGGAGACCAACCTGGAGGAGGGGAGCTCGGAGGTCCTGCACGTCCCGGTCGCGATCGACGCGGGGTTGGGTCAGCTCGGCAAGCACGGCTCGCTCATCACCGCCGAGCACGGGTCGAACGTCCGGCTGGCCACCGTGCTCACCGACCTCCCGCTGGTCGTCGACAACCCCGTCGATCTCGGCGTGGACGACTTCTGCGCCACCTGCCGGGTGTGCACGACCAACTGCCCGCCCCACGCGATCTTCGACCTCAAGCAGGTCGTCCGCGGAGTGGAGAAGTGGTACGTCGACTTCGACGCGTGCGTGCCCTACTTCAGCGACAACGGCGGCTGCGGCATCTGCATCGAGGTGTGCCCGTGGAGCGAGCCGGGTCGCGGCCCGCTGCTGAGCAGCGGCGTGCTGGAGCGGCGCCGGAGGCGCGCCGACGGCTGACGCGGCGGGCCTCACGGCCGCGCGTCGACCACCCGGACGCCGGCCGCGGCGATCCGACCCACCGCCTCGCCGTCGGCGGAGTCGGTGACCACGCTGCTCACCCCGGTGAGGGGGAGCACCAGGAACCGCGACGCGGCGCCGATCTTCTCGGCGCTCGCGAGCACGTGGGTCTCGGCCGCGCGCCGGGCGAGCGCGCGCTTCATCGCGGCCTCGTCCGCGTCCCCGGTGGTGAGACCGGCCTCGTGGTGGACGCCGGTGACGCCGAGCAGGAACACGTCCGCCCAGACGCCCTGCGCCGCCTCCACCGCCGCCGCCCCGCACGTGACCATCGAGTGGCGGTACAGCCGGCCGCCGAGCACCTGCACCTCGACGCCCGCGTGGTCGGCGAGCGCGACCGCGACGGTGGGGCTGTGGGTGACGACCGTGGCCTCCAGGTCGCGCGGCAGCGCGGCCACCACGGCCAGCGCCGTCGTGCCCCCGTCGAGGATCGCCGTGCTGCCCGGCCGGACCAGCGCGGCCGCGGCCGCCGCGACCCGCTCCTTGCTCTCCACCGCCACCTGCTGCCGGGTGGGGTAGTCGGCGATCGCGGGGGAGACCGGCAGCGCACCGCCGTAGACCCGCTGGCAGAGCCCGGCGGCGGCGAGCTCGCGCAGGTCGCGCCGCACGCTGTCCTCGGACACGCCCAGCTCGACGGCCAGGTCCTTCGCGACGAGCCGGCCGTCGCGCTCCAGCCGCTCGACCAGCCAGTCGCGGCGTTGCGCTCGGAGCATGCGCGTTCTCCCTTGTTCGTGCCGAGTATTGCACGTTATGGTGCCGAGCATGACCGCACCCATGCTCATCCTCATCGCCGGGCCCTACCGCTCCGGCACCGGCGACGACCCCGCACTGATGGCGCGCAACCTCGCCCGGCTGGAGGAGGCCGCCTGGCCCGTCTTCCGGGCCGGCCACGTGCCGATGATCGGCGAGTGGGTGGCGCTGCCCGTCCTGCGCTCGGCCGGGGCGGAGGGCCCGCTCGACCCGTTCGCGGAGCAGGTCATGTACCCGACGGCCGAGCGCCTGCTGGAGCACTGCGACGCCGTGCTGCGGCTGCCGGGGGAGTCGCGCGGCGCCGACCAGGACGTCGCCATCGCCCGCCGCCGCGGCATCCCGGTGTACGACCGGGTCGAGCAGATCCCCGGCTACCGCGCGGCCGAGCCGTCGCCCGCACCGGTGGGCTGACCCTCGGGGGCCCGGCCGGCCGATGCGGGACGATCGCCGGTCTGGTGCAGAACCGGCAGGATCCGGCTGTTCGCGCAGCCGACCGGGGATTACCCCTCGCCCCCGGTGCCCGCCCGGGGGAGCGGACCCGGGGCCGCGGCGGCACCCGCGGTGACGGCTCGACGGCCCCCTCCACCGGCGGAATGGGGTCGTTCACCCCTCACGGTGTCCGATTCCGTGACGCACGATGACTCCCGGTCCCCCCGAGGGCCGCAGGGCCCCGGGGTGTCACCGGATCGGTGCGAGGGAGAGGCGTTCATGGCTGCGTACGGGCGCCGCCACACCGGAACAGGGGTCGCACCTCGTGGTCGCTGAAGCGTTCCTCCTCGTCGTCCGCGTGGTCGTCGGGGGGATGTTCCTCGTCGCGCTCGTCGGGAAGCTCCGCGACCCCGCGTCGTTCCGCTCGGCGCTGCGGGGCTTCCGGGTCGTGCCGCGGCGGCTCGAACGCCCGACGGCGCACGTCGTGCTGGGCGCCGAGGCCGCCGTCGTCCTCCTGCTGCCCGCCCGTGCGTCCGCCCCGATCGGGCTGGCCCTCGCCGCCGTCCTCCTGACCGCGTTCGCGGTGGGGATGGCCCGGGTGGTCGCCCGCGGCGACCGGGTGCTCTGCGGCTGCTTCGGCCGCTCGGCCGCCCCGATCGGCCGCGCCCACATCGGCCGCAACGCGCTGCTCGCCACCGCGAGCGCGGCCGGCGCGGTCGCCGGGCTCACCCGCGCTCCCGAGCCGCTCGACGGCCCGACGCTGCTCGTCCTGTCGCTCTTCGCCCTGGCGCTGGTCGCGGTCCTCCTGCTGTCGGACCAGCTGCTGGCCGTGCCGGAGCCGCTGCGGCGCCCCGAACCAGTCCGTCTCCGTCCGCCGGTCGGCACCCCGTCGACCGGCACCACGAGGAAGAGGTAACCACCATGGTGAACCGGATCGCCGATCGGATCCTGCGTGCGGTGCTGCCGCACGAGAAGGCCGCAGCCCCGTGCGGGGCCTACTACAACCAGCGCTGCTACTGCTCGGGCGGCCTCGTGTACTACCGGAGGTGCCGCGACTGCACGGGGGCCGGAGGGGGCTGCGGCTCCTGCACGATCGTCGGCGGCAGCTGCTGACACCCCCGCGACTCACCGGGCCGGGCCCCGACGGGGCCCGGCCCGGCGACCGTGGACACCGGGCCGGGCTCCGGCCCCCGACAGGAAGGTCGACGCGATGCTGGTCGCGATCGTCGTACTGCTGAGTGTGCTCGTGGTGGCGAACATGCTGCTGACGTGGGGGATGGTGCGGCGACTGCGTGCGCTGCAGGACCAGGTCGCCGCCGGGATCGTGCCGCCGCCCGAGAACGGCCTGCATCCCGGTGACGAGGCGCCGGACTTCTCCGCGCTGACCCCCGCCGGCGCGACCGTCACCCGCGACGAGGTCGTGCGCGGCGAGACCGTGCTGGTCTTCATGTCGCCGCACTGCGAGGCCTGCGAGACCCACCTGCCGTCGGTGCGGCAGCTGGGACGCACGCCGGACGGTCCGGCCGCGGTCGCCGTCATCGACGGCACCCGCGAGGAGTCCGGGCACCTGCTGGAGGGGCTGCAGGGGGACGTGCCGGTGCTGTTCGCCCCGCGCGGAGCCACCGACCTGCTCGAGCGGTACCGGGTCCACACCTACCCGTCGTCCTACGTCGTCGGGGTGGACGGACGGATCACCGGCAGCCACCTCCACCTCGACGAGCTGCTGCCCGCCCGCACGTGACCGCGCGGGTGGCGGTCGGGACCGCGCTGGCCGGGCTCGGGTCGGTCGCTGCGGGGCTGGCGCTGGCCCGACGCGCGCTCACCGTCGTGACGGTCACGAGCGGGAGCATGGAACCGACGCTCCGGGCGGGCGACCGCGCGCTGGTCCGGCGGTGCAGTGGGAGTGCGGTCCGGCGCGGTGACGTCGTACTGGCCCTCCTCCCGCCGGCCGGTCACGCCGTCGTCCTGCCCGAGCCGGCGGGTCCCAGCGAGCTGGTGGGTCCGACACCGTCGGACGCGGGTCTCCCGCACCCGGAGCCGGACGAGGAACCGGAGTTCCCCGACCGGTTCGTCAAGCGCGTCGTGGCGCTCCCGGACGACGTCCTGCTCCGCGACGACGTGCTCGCGATGCTCGCCCCGGGTCGGCGGCCGCCCGACGACCTGCCGCACGGCTGGCTGATCCCGCCGCACAGCTGCTTCGTCCTCGGGGACGGGCTGGAGAACGCGGACTCCCTGACCTGGGGTCCGCTGCCGCTCCCGCTGGTCGTCGGGAAGGTCCTGGCTCGCGCACCGGCAGCGGACGCGCCCCGGTGGCAGCGCGTGCCCGCGTCCCCGTGGATCCCGTGACACCGCGGGGGCGGGTCCTCGGCGGCATCGCCGGAGCGGTGCGGATCGCCTTCCGGGCCGGACCGGTCCACCTGTCGGCGTCCGTGCTGCTGGCGGTGGTCGAGGGCGTCCTGCCGATCGCGGCCGCGTGGGCCACGAAGGTGCTGCTCGACGGCGTGGCCGGGGGGCCCGGGGACGGCGTCGTCGTCGGTCTCGTGCTGCTGGCGCTGATCGTCACCGCCATGCGGGTCCTCCCGGCCGCGGACACGTTCCTGAGCGCGGAGCTGGAGCGGCGCACCACGTCCGCGGTGCAGGACGCGCTCGGCCGCAAGGTGCTCGGCTTCCGCGGCATCGGCGTCTTCGAGGACCCCCGGTTCCACGACGAGCTGCGCATGGCCCAGCAGGGCGGGGAGGCCGCCCCCGGCCAGCTCGTCCGCCTGGGCACCGCGCTGCTGCAGCAGGCGGTGACACTGGCGGGCTTCCTGGTGGCGCTGCTCTTCGTCGGGCCCCTGCTGGCCCTCCTCGTCGCGGCCGCCGCGCTGCCCGGCCTGTGGGCCGAGCTCTCGCTCAGCCGGCACCGGGTCGCGATGATGTTCTCCATCAGCCCGCACGAGCGGCGCCGGCTGTTCTACTCGCTGCTGCAGAACGACGTGCGCGCGGCTCGGGAGATCCGGGTCTTCGGGCTGGGCCGGCTGTTCCACGGCCGCCTGCTCCGGGAGCTGCGCACCGCGCACCGGGCGGAGCGGGCCGTCGACCGCCGGGCGCTCCGGACGCAGCTGGGTCTGGCCGTGCTCGGCGGCGCGGCCATCGGCCTCGCCTTCGCCCACACCGCCGGGCAGGTCCTCGGCGGGGCGCTGGGCGTGGGGGACATCGCCGTCGTGCTCGCCGGTCTGGCCGGCGTCCAGGGCAGCGCCGCGAGCATGGTGTCCGGAGTCGCCTCCCTGTCGGAGAACCTGCTGCTGTTCGACTACTTCCGCCGCTTCCTGAGCCGTCCGGACGACCTCCCGTCGCCCGCGGACCCGCGGCCCGTCACGCGGCTGCGCCGGGGGATCGAGTTCCGGGACGTGTGGTTCCGCTACCGCGAGGACCTCCCCTGGGTGCTCCGCGGCGTCGACCTCACCCTCACCGCCGGGCAGGCCACCGCGCTGGTCGGGTCGAACGGGTCGGGCAAGACGACGCTGGTCAAGCTGCTCTGCCGCTTCTACGACCCGACCCGCGGCCAGATCCTGTGGGACGGGGTCGACGTCCGGGACCTCGACCTCGACCAGCTGCGCCGGCGCCTGTCGGTCGTCCTCCAGGACTTCATGGAGTACGAGCTGGCGGCCGGGGAGAACATCGGCCTGGGCGACGTCGAGCGGATGGAGGACCGGTCCGCCGTGGCCGCCGCGGCCGCCCTGGCCGACGTGCACGAGACCGTCGCCCGGCTGCCCGACGGCTACGACACGCTGCTCACCCGCATGTTCGCCGAGATGCCGGACGGGTCCGACGACGACACCGACGCCGGTGCGGGGACCGGCGTCACCCTGTCCGGCGGCCAGTGGCAGAAGATCTCCCTGGCCCGGATGTTCATGCGCGCCGATCCCGACCTGGTCGTCCTCGACGAGCCCAACTCGGCGCTGGACGCCGACGCCGAGCACGAGGTCATCCGGCGGTTCCGCGACACGCTGCGCGACCGCACCGCGGTGCTGATCTCCCACCGGCTCAACACCGTCCTGCTCGCCGACCGGATCGTGGTGCTCGACCGGGGACGGGTCACCGAGGCGGGCGACCACGACGCGCTGGTGCGGCACGGCGGCACGTACGCCCGCATGTTCCGGCGCCAGGCGGGCTCCTACGCCGCGCCGGCCGCCCGCACCGCCCTCGACCCGGCTGCCTCCGGTCCCGCCGCCTCGTGAACCGCCCCGCCCCGGGGCCGCGTCCCCCCACGTCCGTCAGGGTCACCACCCGTGACTCCTTGACCACGCAGCCGCGACCGTGGTCGCCTGTCGAGGTCGGGGGGCGCGGTCGCCGGAGGCGGGCGCAGGGGGAGGGCACGTGACCGCGCGCGCTCGACCGGGTGACGCCGCGCCCCGCCCCGGTGTCGTCCTCGTCGACGCGCACCCCGTGGTCCTGACCGGGATGGGCACCTGGTTCCGGCGGGCGGGCATCGCGGTCGTCGCGGCCGGCGGCTGCGCCGAGGTGGCCTGGGGATCGCCCGGGGCGACGGCCGACGTGGTCGTCCTGGACCCGCACCCGGTGGGCGGCGGTCGACCGGCCTGGGCCGACCTCGAGCGCCTGGTGGCCGCCGGTCGCCGGGTCGTCGTGCACACGGTGCACCAGGACGGGGAGACGCTCGCGCGGTGCAGGCGCCTCGGCTGCCCCGTCGTCTCGAAGACCAACGGCGAGGCCGCGCTGGTGGCCGCCGTGCTCGCCACCGCCGGGACCCGGCCCGGCCCGCCCGCCGCCGGGCGGCCGCGGCTCACGGCGCGGGAGCGGGACGTGCTGCTCGCCTGGATCCGGTGCGAGTCCAAGCGGACGGTGGCGATGCTGTGCCACCTCTCCCCCCGCACGGTGGAGGGCTACATCGACCGGATCCGGCTGCGCTACGCCGAGGTCGGGCGCCCGGCCCCGACGAAGGCCAGCCTCGTCGCCCGCGCGCTGCAGGACGGCCTCATCGCCCTCGACGAGCTGTGATCCGTGGACCCGGTCGCTCGGTGATGGGGTGGTCGGGCGCCGCGGGCGCGTACCGTCGTCCCTGCGCTGTCGGAGCGTCCTGGAGGTCGCCGTGCTGAAGATCGTCGCCGTGCTGCTCGTCGTCTGGCTGGTGCTGACGGTCCTCGGCGCTGTGGTCGAGGGACTGTTCTGGCTGACCGTGGTCGGTGCCGTGCTGTTCCTGGCGACGGCGGGCTACGGCTACCTCAAGCGCGGCTCGGGCCCCCGGCGGATCCGGTGAGCCTGCTGTTCATCGTGCACGGGACGGGCGCCGCCGTCCTCGTCGCCGTCGGCCTGATGCTGGCCGCCGTGGGGTCGCTGCTCGTCGGTGTCCTCGCGGTGGTGGCCGGCGGGGCGTGGCTGACCCACAGCCTGCGTCGGCTCTGACCCCTCCCTCACCGCACCGGCATCAGGATCTCCGCGGGATCGCGGTCCGGCCGCAGCCCGCGCCAGGCGGCGTGGCGGAGCCGCTGGTCCGCGGTGAAGGTGCGGTAGACGACCTCGCCCACCAGCACCGGCCGCACCCACCGCGCCGCGCGCGCCTCCGCCGGCGGGATCCGGTCGGCGAAGGGGGATCGGGCCTGCACCAGCGGGGCCAGGGTGCGGTGCAGGTCGTCGAGGGCGGCGTCGGTGAAGCCGGTGCCGACGTGACCGAGGTAGCGCAGCGCGCCGCTCCCGTCGTGCCCCCCGAGCAGCAGCGCCCCCAGGCTCCCGGTGCGGCGGCCCTTCCCGGAGGTCCACCCGCCGACCACCACCTCCTGGGTGTGCAGCAGCGCCGTCTTGACCCAGGCCGCGGAGCGGCGGCCGGGTTCGTAGCGCGAGCGGCGGCGCTTGCTGACCACGCCCTCCAGCCCGTGCGCGCGGGCGATGCCGAGCAGCTGCGCGACCGGCACGTCGACCGAGCGGGCCGGCACCGCGACGCCGGGGACGCCGGCCAGGCCGAGGTCGTCGAGCACGTCGCGGCGGACGTCGTAGGTCTCGTCGAGCAGCGAGCGGTCGCCGAGGTGCAGGACGTCGAACGCGAAGAACTGCACCGGCACCGCCTCCACCAGCTCCGGCGGGGGGTGGCGGACGTGCATCCGCTGCTGGAGCCGCCCGAAGTCGGGCCGGCCGGCCGCGTCCATCGCGACGATCTCGCCGTCGAGCAGCACGGGCACCCCGCCCGCCCAGGGCGGCCCGGCGGTGAGCTCGGGGTAGCCGGCCGTGACGTCGTTGCCGTTGCGGCTGGTCAGCTCGAGCCCGTCCGCGGTGGCGGTAACGAGGGCGCGGACGCCGTCCCACTTGAACTCCACCGCCCACCCGCCCCCGGCGGGCGGGTCGCCGGCCGTGGCGAGCATGGGCCGCAGCCCGACCGGCAGCGGCCCGGGCGGCGGGATCGGCTCGGGCACGGCCGCAGCCTGCACCACCGCGGGCCCGCGTGGCGAGACCTCCACCCGCTCGGGCGACGCCCCGACCAGCGGTTGTCCGCCGTGGCCGCCCGCAGATCGTGACCCGGGCGGGGTCGGCGCTGCCGTACGCTCACGCCCCGCCGCACCGGGTGACGGGAGAAGCCGATGACGAGGACCGACGCACCGCCGACCCGCCGGCGCACACCCCCGGCGTCCACCGCGCGCCTGGTCCTCGGGGCGGTCGTCGTGGCGAACCTGGTGGTCGTCGAGGCCCTGTTCCTCGCCTACGGCACCGGCAAGAACCCGACGCTCACCGTGGCCAAGTTCCTCGGCCTGCACGCCGCGCTGGTGCTGGTGGTGCAGCTGGTGCTGGTCGCCCGGCTGCCCTGGCTGGACCGCCGCATCGGGATGGACCAGCTCACCCGCTGGCACCGCTGGACCGGGTTCGCGCTGCTCTGGACGGTGCTGCTGCACGCCACGGTCGTCGTGCTCGGCTACGCCGCCCTCGGCGGCGCCTCGCCCGGCGCGACGTTCCTGGACCTGGCGGCGGTGCCGGCGTCCCTGCTCGGCATGGCCGCCGCCGCCACGATCGTGGTCGTGGCCGTGGCGTCGGTGCGCGCCGCGCGGCGCCGGGTCTCCTACGAGACCTGGCACGGCGTCCACCTGCTCGTGTACCTGGCGGTGGTCCTGGGTCTGGTGCACCAGCTGCTCGAGGGCACGACGTTCCGCGGCTCCGCCGCGGCCACCGCCTACTGGTGGGGCCTGTGGGCGTGCGTCCTCGCCGCGTTCCTGGCCGGACGGGTGGTCCTGCCGCTGTGGCGCAACGCGCGCCACCGGTTGCGGGTGGCCGCCGTCGTGCCGGAGTCCGACGACGTCGTCTCGATCCACCTCACCGGCCGCGACCTGGACCGCCTGCCCGCCCGCGCGGGCCAGTTCTTCATCTGGCACTTCCTCGGCCACAACCACTGGTGGAAGGCCAACCCGTTCTCCCTGTCCGCCGCGCCCGACGGCCGCTCGCTGCGGTTGACCGTCAAGGCCGCCGGCGAGACGAGCGCGGGGCTGCGCCACGTCCCGGCGGGGACGCGGGTGTTCGCGGAGGGCCCGTACGGCGCGTTCACCTCGCTGCACCGCACGCGGGACGCGACCCTCCTCGTCGCCGGCGGCGTCGGCGTCACGCCGGTCCGCGCCCTGCTGGAGGAGGCGACGGGACCGACGACCGTGCTCTACCGGGTGCGCAGCGCGGACGACGCGGTCCTGCTCCCCGAGCTGGAGGAGCTGGCCCGCGCGCGCGGGGCGCAGCTGCACGTGCTGGCCGGGCGCACCGGGTCCGGGTCGCCGCCGAACTCGCCGTTCGAGCCGGAGAACCTGCTCGCGCTCGTGCCCGACGTCGTCGACCGGGAGGTCTTCGTGTGCGGCCCGCCCGCGATGACGTCGGCGGTGCTGCGCAGCCTCCGCGCCCTGGGCGTGCCGCGCCGGCAGGTGCACGCGGAGCGGTTCAGCCTGGTCTGAACCCGCTCCCGCCTGCTCCCGGCGACACCAGTACTAACGCCGGCGCAGGACAACCAGCGGGATCCAGACGAAGATCGCCCAGAATCCCCCGGTCAGCAGGGTCATGATCAAGTGGAAGCCGTGCGAGGTGCGCCGCTGGCCCACCCCGACGGCCTGGTTCATGGTCGGGGCCGTCACGACGTTGATCTGGGGCGCCACGACGACCTGCGGCGGGTGCACCACGCCCTGCTGCGTAACGGGGTAGCCCGGCCACCCAGCGCCGAACTCCTGGTTCGTGGCGGGAACGGGCGGCGCGCCACAAGGCTGATGGGCCGTCCACTGCGGCGGGGCTGCGGACCAACCCGGTCGGACGGGAGTGTGCGGGTCGGGCAGAGCCGGTGTCCGCCAGGAATCAGGGGCTGTCACAGTCTCCGGATCGCATGATCAGTTCCAGCCGTTACGCGTCGAGCACGCGTCGAGGGCGCGCCGTGCGATGCCTCCGGCGTGGCGCACGGTGAGCTGGGCAGGGGCTCCAGGCCGCGGCTCCCGAGTCCTGGTAGAAGGGGCGGGTGCGGGCCTTCGTCGCGCTCGTCCCCCCGGAGGACGCCCTGGCCGAGCTGGCGGCCGCCGTCGCGGCGCTGCCGGACGAGCCGCGCCTGCGGTGGACCCGGCGCGAGCAGTGGCACCTCACCCTGGCCTTCCTCGGCGAGGTCGACGAGTCCGCGCGCGACCGGCTCACCGAGCGCCTCGCCCGCGCCGCGCGGCGCCACCCGCCCGTCGAGCTGGCCCTGGCCGGCGGCGGCCGGTTCGGTGACCGGGTGCTGTGGGCGGGGGTCGACGGTGACCGGACGGGTCTGCGCCTGCTCGCCGGGTCCGTCGGCGCGGCCGCGCGGCGGTCCGGCCTGCCCGTGGACGAGCGGCCCCACCGCCCGCACCTCACCCTGGCCCGCGCCCGCCCGCCCGCGCCGGACCTGCGGCCCCTCGCCGACGCCCTGCGCGGCTTCGCCGGACGGCCGTGGACCGCGTCGGAGCTGCACCTCGTGCGCAGCGACCTGGGCGCCGGGCCCGGCGGCGGCGCCCGGCACGAAGTCGTCGGGACGTGGGAGCTGACCGGTCGTCCCCGCCCGGCGTGAGGGGACACGGCTCGGCAGCTGCGGTCGTCGACGACCCGCATCGAGCAGCCGGCACCGCGGCGCTGATCGCGTCGGCCCGAGCCCCGACTACGACGAGGGGCCGCGCCCGAGCCCCGCGTCACGGGCGCGGACGATCGCGGCGGCCCGGTCCGCGACGCCGAGCTTGGCGAAGATCGAGGTGATGTAGTTGCGCACGGTCTTGTCCGACAGGTGCAGGCGGCGGGCGACGGCCGGGTTGGGCAGTCCGGCGGCCATCAGGTCGAGCACGGCGCGCTCGCGGTCGGACAGCTCCGGGAACGGCTTGGCGACCACGCCCGAGCCCGCGGTGAAGAACGCCCGCAGCCGCCGCGCCACCTCCGGCCCGTACACGGCCTGCCCGGCGGCCACCCCGCGGACGGCGTGCCCGATCTCGTCCTGGCCCGCCCCCTTGAGCACGTACCCGCGGGCGCCGGCCTGGATCGCGGCGAAGACGCTCTCGTCGTCGTCGGCCATGGTGAGCACCAGGACCCCGACCTCGGGCGCCTCGGTCGCGAGCCGGCGCGTCGCCTCGACCCCGTTGCACACCGGCATGTGCAGGTCCATGAGCACGACGTCCGGGTGGAGCTCGACGGCCAGGCGCGCCCCCTCCGCCCCGTCGGCAGCCTGCCCGACCACCTCCACGCCGAGGTCGGCGAGCAGGACGGCGAGGCCCTGGCGGAACACGGGGTGGTCGTCGACGACGACGGCGCGGGTCACGCGGCACCGTCCACCGCGGCGAGGGGCAACCGCACGTGCACCCGGGTGCCGCGCGTCGGGCCCGGCCCGATCCGCACGACGCCGCCGAGCTCCGCGGCGCGCTCGTGCATCGCCCGGATCCCCAGGCCCGGCTGCGGCGCGTCGGGCAGCCCGCGCCCGTCGTCCGCGACGTCCAGTTCGAGCGCGTCCGCGGTCGTGCGCAGGGTGAGGGTGACGGTCCCGGCCTCGGCGTGCCGCAGCGCGTTGGTCACGGCCTCCTGCCCGATCCGGTACGCGGCGACCTCGACCGCGGCCGGCAGCGGGCCGAGCTCGTCCGCGACCACCTCGACGCCCGGGGGCGCGGCGGACCTCAGGGCCCCGGCCAGGCCGAGCTCGTCGAGCGCGGGCGGGCGCAGGCCGTGCACGAGCCGGCGGACGTCGGCGACGGCGTCGCGGGCGTGCCCGAACGCGGCGTCCAGCAGGTCCCGGGCGCGCTCGGCGTCGCCCCGGCGCAGCGCGGACCGGGCGGTGTCGACGCCCATGACGACGCCGGACAGCTGCGGGCCCAGGCCGTCGTGCAGGTCGCGGCGGATGCGCCGGCGCTCCTCCTCCCGGGCGACGACCAGGCGCTCCCGGGACGCCGTCAGGTCGTCGACCAGGTGCAGCGCGTGCGCGGCCGCGGCCAGCGGGGCGGCGACGGCGCGCAGGGCCCGCCGGTCGGCGGACCCGAGCCGGTCGCGGGCGACGAGCAGCCGTCCGACCTGCGCGCCGTGCACCGCCAGCGGGACGGCCGTCGACGCGTCGGGCAGGTCGCCGTCCTGCACCCGGGTCGACCGGTCACCGGGCAGCGCCACGTCGACCGCGACCCCGGGCAGCCGGAGACCCGTGCGGACCACCGCCACCGCCGCGACCAGCGCCGCACGCGGGGCGGGGGCGTCGCGCACGGCGTCGTCGATGCGCCGGACGAGGGCGAGCGGGTCGCCGCGGTCACCGTGCAGCGCGCGGTCGACGGCCCGCTGCACCCGGACGCGCGCCGGGTGGAACGCCAGCGCGAGCGCGAACGCCGCCACGAACGATGGCACGCCACCGGCCGTGCCGAACAGGGCGCCCGCCCATCCGACGACCGCGGCGTAGGCCAGTGCCGCGCCGGCCAGCAGCACCACCGCGACGACGGTGCGGCGCACGAGCTCGTCGAGGTCGTAGAGGTGGTGGCGCACCGCCGCGACGGCGATGGTCACCGGCACGGCGAGCACGGCCACCGACGTCGTCCACGCGGGGACCGGCAGCGCCGCGGCCAGCGCGACGGCGGCCAGGACCGTCGCCACGCCGTAGCCGACCCACCCGACGCGGCGGCGCTCCTCCCGGTCGGCCCGGCGCAGGCGCACCACCAGCGACGCCAGCCCGGCCAGGGCCAGCAGGCCGGTGGCCGCGAACAGCGCCGGGGTGACCGCCGCGGGCAGCGGTCCGGCCAGCGGGTTCGGCACCCCCGGGAACGGGGTGCGCGGGCCGAGCGCGAGCGCTGCGGCGCCCAACACCGCCACCGCGACGCCGGCGCCCGCGACCGGCGCCCATCGGGGCGACAGCGGGCGCCCCTCGGGCAGCACCTGCGGGAGCACGGCCGCCACCAGGGCGAGCGGCGGGAACCAGGCCCACGCGGACGTCCAGGCCGCGACGACGGTCCACGCCGGGGCGCCGGGCGGGAGGACCTCGCCGCCGGCGAGCGCGGCCGCGGTCGCGGACAGCGCCAGGACGTAGGCACCGGCGGTGGCGCCGATCGCGAGCAGCAGCCACCCGATCCGGCGGGCCGCCGGCACGGCGACCAGCAGCGCGCCCGCCACCGCGAACGACGGCGCGATCACGGCCTCGGGGGTGCCGAACAGCCGGGGCAGGTAGCCCAGACCGGTGACCAGCGGCAGGGCGACGGCCACGGCCGCCGCGGCGCAGGCCAGCACGGCGACGAGCCGGGCCGCCGTGACGGCGACCCGGCCCGGCGCAGCTCGGTCCACGGCGGGCCAGCCTAGGCGACGCGGCGGGCGTGCAGGGCGAGCCCGACGGCGCCCGCGAGGAACAGCCAGTGCGGGTCCACCGGGCCGACCCGCCCGACGCCGAAGTCGAGCACGAGGAACGCCAGGAGGCACAGCGGGACCCAGCGGGCCACGACGTGCGTGCGCAGCAGCCCGACCGCCAGGGTCGTGATCCCCAGCACGCAGCCGGCGAGGAAGGGGACGAACACGAGCACCGGCAGGAGCGGCGAGGACTCCAGGGCGGTCAGGGCCGCGACCGCACCGGCCCGGTCGGCGGACAGGGCGGCGGCGAGCTGGGTCAGCGCGAGCACGTGCACGGCGAACAGGCCCCACATGCCGGCGACCAGCAGACCGGCGGCCGCCGTCGCGGTGCGCGGCATCCGCGGCCGCAGCAGGCGGGCGGCCCACACGAGCCCGGTCGCGAGCGCCGGCACCGCCAGCGCGCCGACGCCCATGACCACCCCGAAGGCCAGCGGGCGGTCGGCGACGGCGGCGACCTGCGCCGCGACCCCGACGGGTCGCTCGCCCAGCAGCGGCGTCGCCACCGCCGAGACGAGGTTGCCCGCGGCCCCCAGGACGAGCGCGGCGGGCCCGACACGGTCGAGCAGGGTGGTGCGGGGGGCGGTGGTGCGGGGGGCGGTGGTGCCGGGGGTGGCGGTGGTGGTCATCGCTCGCGTCCTTCGCTCTCGTCGTCGCGGGGCGTTCCCCGCTGCTGGTGGAAGGTTCGCCCGGCGCGCGTCCCACGGGCTCGGGACCGGGGTCCCCTCCTGCTCGGGACACCACGAGCGAGGACCACCCGGGTCGTGCGGAACCCACCGGGCCGAGCCGCGGTTGGCGTCCGGGTGCACGACTCCCGCTTGGTGGCGTGCGGCGGGGGTACGCCCGGACGGTCAGCTCATCCGACCGGAAGGAACGTCCCGTGCCCGAGGTGGAGCAGCCCCTGACCGACGACAGCATCGCCGTGCGCCAGCTGTCGCACTACCAGTTCTCCTGGGTGCCGGGGGAGCCCGGCCAGCCCGGCACCTACACCCTGCAGCTCGTGCTCGACCAGGGTGCCTGGGAGGAGGTCCTCACGCTGCACCCGGACGACGCCGACAACCTGCAGGACCTCCTCGTCGCGCAGGAGACCGTGCACTACGACGTGCGGCGCCGCGTGCTGATGTTCGGGGTGAAGAAGCCCGGCAGCTGACCGACCCGTCAGCGCGGTCAGCCGGGGGTGCCGCGGGAGCGGCCCGTCGGCTGATCCGCAGCGCGCCGGTCCACCGGGTGCCGAGCGTTCACCGCCCGCCCGGCACCACCAGGCCGGACTCGTAGGCGAGCACCACGAGCTGGGCCCGGTCGCGGGCGTGGAGCTTGGTCATGGCCCGGTTGACGTGGGTCTTGGCGGTCAGCGGGCTGATCACCATGCGCGCGGCGACCTGGTCGTTGGACAGGCCCTGCGCCACCAGCGCGACGGCCTCGCGCTCCCGCTGCGTCAGCCCCTCCAGCCCGCGGCCCGTCCGGAGCGGCTGGGTGACGAACCGCTCGATCAGCGTCCGGGTCACCGACGGGGCGAGCAGGGCGTCCCCCCGGGCGGCGACGCGGACGGCGTGCAGGAAGTCCTCCGGCCGGACGTCCTTGACGAGGAATCCGGCCGCGCCGGCCCGCAGCGCGTCGTAGACGTACTCGTCCAGGTCGTAGTTGGTGAGGACGACGACGCGCACGCCGGCCAGGGCCGGGTCCGCGGCGATGCGGCGCGTGGCCTCGATGCCGTCGACGACCGGCATCTGCACGTCGACCAGGGCGACGTCGGGCCGGTGCAGCCGGGCCAGCGCCACCCCCTCCCCGCCGTCGGCCGCCTCGGCGACCACCTCGATGTCGTCCTCCAGGTCGAGCAGGGCCCGGAACCCGCTGCGGATGAGCGGCTGGTCGTCGACGAGCAGGACGCGGATCACGGGGTCGGGCCCACGGGGAGCTCGGCGCGGACGGTGAACCCGCCCCCGCTGCGGGGCGCCGCGCGCAGGTGCCCGCCGAGGGCGGCGACCCGCTCGCGCATCCCGAGCAGCCCGACGCCCGGCACCGGATCGGTGTCCGGCGTGGCCGTGCCGTCGTCGTCGACCCGGATGACGAGCGCGTCGGGCCGGTAGTCGATCCGGACCGACGCGGTCGCGGCGGCCGCGTGCCGGGCGACGTTGGTCAGCGACTCCTGGACGATCCGGTAGGCGGTCCGGTCCACGGCGGCCGGCACGTCCTGCCGCCGGCCCCCGACCGACAGCGTCGCCTCCAGACCGGCCGTGCGGGCCCGTTCCACCAGGTCCGGGACGCGGTCGAGCCCGTGCGGCGGGTGCCCGCCCTCGTCGCGCAGCGCCCCCAGGGTCGCCCGCAGCTCCCGGCTCGCCTCCCGGCCGGCCTCCTGGATCACCAGCACCGCCTCCGGCACCGGCTCCCCCCGCTTGCGGGCCAGGTGGACGGCGACGTCGGCCTGCAGCGTGATCACCGAGATCTGGTGGGTGAGCGAGTCGTGCAGCTCGCGCGCGATGTGCAGCCGCTCCTCGTCGGCGCGGCGCCGCGCGGTCTCCTCGCGGCTGCGCTCGGCCTCCTCCGCCCGGCGCTCGGCCTGCCGCAGCGCCTCTCCCGCCGCTCCGGCGGCGATCAGCCAGGCCAGCGGGAGGAGGTCGCGGGACTGCGCGGCGACCGCTCCCGGCGGTGCCCCCGGGGAGGCGACCAGGACCGCGAGGGGGAGGGCCGCCAGCACGACCAGCGACCCCGCCACCGCGACGACCCGGTGCCCGGCCCGCACCGCGGCGTGCACGGCGACCAGGAACGCGACGGCGGGCACGTCCAGCCCGACGGCCGCGTGGCCCAGCGCGCACGCCCCGGTCACGGCGAGCACGGCCACGGGGGCCCGGCGGTGCGCGAGCAGCGCGAGGGCCCCCAGCACCACCAGCGCGTGGCCCAGCGGGGCGGGGTCCGCGCGCTGCCCGCTCAGCGCGGTCACGAGCAGCGTCGCCGCCACGCCGACGGCGATCGCCCCGTCGGCGGCACCGGTCCGCCACCAGCCCATGTCCGCACGCTAGCCCGGCGTCCGCTCCGGCGACTCCTGCGCACGGAGGATCCCCCGTCTACCGCGGCCGCGGTACCCGGGCGGTTCCTGCGGCGTCCGCGGCAGCGCGCAGTGCCGACGTCGGCAGGACGACCCGGGCCCGGCCCGCGGACATGCTCGGCGGACGTCCCGTCGTAGGAGGAGAAGGTGCCCGTCATGCCCGTCCGTCGCCTGCTGGCCGCCGCAGGGCTCACCTCGCCCGTGCTGGTCGACCCCGCCGTCGGCTCCTCAGCCCTGACCCCGGGGCGGCTCTGGTCCCTGATCGGTGCCGCCGTGGGGGTCGCCGGCGTGGTCGCCGGTGTCGTCGCGCTGGCCCGCCCGTCCCGCTCCGGGTGCCGGGGGAGGGGAGCCGTCGTCGCCGGGCTGGTCGGAGGCGGGATCGGCGGCGCGGTGGTGGCTGCCGCCGAGGGCGGCCCGAACACCGGCTACGGGATCGTCGGGGGGTTCGTCGCCCTCGGCGTGGGGCTGGTTGCCGTGGTGCTCGGGGGCCTGGCGCTGCTCCGCTCCCGCCGCGCCGTCCGTCCCGCGCCGTAGGGTCTCCGGCGAGGCGGCCCCGTCCTGCGCCGGGCCCGTGTGGGAGCAGCGGCCCCGACCGGCCCCGGGACCCGTCCTCCATCCGCCGCGCCGACGCCTCCCTCGCGGCGGAGCTCGCGGGTCCGCGGATCGACGGCGTGGTGGTGGTCGGAGGGTTCCGGGGGAACGGCCCCGCTGGCGCCGTCTCACAATGCGACGCGGTGGGCGCCGAGAGGCGGCTCGGGTATCCCCTCAGCATGACGAGCAACGTGGACGACGCCCCCGACCCCGACTCCGAGGAGTTCCTCACCGAGCAGAACCCGGTGGAGAAGGTGAGCCCCGGCACGACCGCGGACGCGCCGGCGACCGACCCGGGACTGATCTCGACCGACCCGGGCACGAGCGAGGAGACCGGGTCCGAGACCGACGGATAGGGACGCTCCGAGACCGCCCGCCGCCGCGGGCGACCGGGTGGTCGTCCGGGTTCGGGATCACCGCTCCCAGGTGTGCACGGGCCGGTTGCTGTGCATGAGGGGGATGTAGCGTTCCAGCATCGCGTGCAGGGCGGCCGTGCGGTCCGCCCCGCCCCGCTGGAGGTCCTCCACGCAGCCGACCTGCCACCCGGCGCCGTTCACCCCGCTGGCGCAGCGGGCCTCGATGATGCCGAGCAACCGGTCGCGCTCGCCCGGGTCGACCCCCCAGGCCTCCAGACCGGAGTGCGCCAGCGGCAGCAGCCGGCGCAGGACCAGCTCCGCGGCGGGCACCGGGCCGAGGCCGGGCCAGTACAGCGTGGCGTCGAGGCCGTGGCGGGCCCCGCTGTGCAGGTTCTCCTCGGCGGCCGAGAACGACATCCGCGACCAGATCGGCCGCTCCTGGTCGGCCAGCGCGCGGACCAGCCCGTAGTAGAAGGCCGCGTTGGCCATGGCGTCGACGACGGTGGGGCCGGCCGGCAGCACCCGGTTCTCCACGCGCAGGTGCGGGCGCCCGTCGACGACGTCGTAGATCGGCCGGTTCCAGCGGTAGACCGTGCCGTTGTGCAGCGTGAGCTCGGTGAGCGCCGGCACGCCGCCGCGCTTCAGCTCGGCCGCCGGGTCGTCGTCCTCGCAGAGGGGCAGCAGAGCGGGGAAGAAGCGGGCGTTCTCCTCGAACAGGTCGAACACCGAGGTGACCCAGCGCTCGCCGAACCACACCCTGGGGCGCACCCCCTGCTCCTGGAGCTCCGCCGGACGCGTGTCGGTGGCCTGCGTGAACAGCGGGATGCGGGTCTCCCGCCACAGCTGCCTGCCGAACAGGAAGGGGGAGTTGGCGCCCACCGCGAGCTGGACGCCGGCGATCGCCTGCGCGGCGTTCCAGTACGACGCGAACCGCCCCGGGCTGACCTGCAGGTGCAGCTGGAGGCTCGTGCAGGCCGCCTCCGGGATGATCGAGTCGGCGTGGGTGCTCAGGCGCTCGACGCCGTCGATGTCCAGGGCGATGTCCTCGCCCCGCGCGGCGAAGATCTGGTCGTTGAGCGCGGCGTAGCGCGGGTTGCGGGTCATCGCGTCGATGCTCACGTGCCGGGCCATCAGCGTCGGCAGGATCCCGGTCATCACCAGGCGCGCGCCCCCGCTCCGGGCGCTCGCGTCGGCGGAGTCCAGGCTCGCCCGCACGGCCCGCTCGTACTCGGCCAGGCCCGTCCCGTCGATCCGCCGCGGCGGGACGTTGATCTCGATGTTGAACCGGCCCATCTCGGTCTGGAAGGCGGGGTCGGCGACCAGCTCCAGCACGCGGTCGTTGACGTTCGCCGGCTCGCCGCGGTCGTCGACCAGGTTGAGCTCGATCTCCATCCCGGTCAGGGGCCGGTCGACGTCGAACGGCGTCCCGGCCAGCATCTGCGCCAGGACGTCGAGGCAGGTCCGGTGCTTGTCGCGGAACCTGGTGCGGTCCTGCCGGGTGAACACCACACGCTCGACGTCGCGACCCATCTCGTGTCCCTCCGGTGGTCGGGCTGACCGACGCCCCATGCTCGGGGAGTCCGCGGGCGGCGTCCATCCGGAGGGCGACCGGCACCGCACCCGACCCTGACGGCAACGCCTCCTTGCTACCGTGAGGACGTGGAGTTCCCGATCCTCGGCACGGAGCCACTGCCCGTCGAGCTCGCGAACACGCTCCACCTCGACGGCGGCGAGATCACCGACTTCCTCGCCACCACCGACCTGGTCACGGCCTGGTTCGCCGCGGCCGACGGCTCACCGGTGGCCGGCTCGGCCGCGGTGCCGGCCCGGGAGCTGCGCGACTGCGTGCGTGCGGTGCTCACGGCGGCCGCCGACGGGCTGGTCCCCGACCCGGGGGCGGTCGAGGCGCTGAACCGGCACGCCGCGGGAGCCGCCCGCTACCCGCAGCTCAGCTGGGGTGCGGACGGCGCGGGGCTCGACTGGGTCGACGCCGGTGCCGGTGTCACCGCGCGGCTCGGCCGCATCGCGGCCGCGACGATCGAGCTGCTCGCGCGGGACCCCGACGTGCGGCGGTGCCCGGCCCCGGGTTGCTCGATGCTCTTCGTCCGCACCCACGCCCGCCGGCGCTTCTGCCACGGGTCCTGCGGGCACCGGGACCGGCAGGCCCGGTACTACCGGCGGCAGCGCACGAAACCGGGTGACTGACGCCACGGTCCGGTGGATACCATCAGTCCGTGGACGGGGATATCACGTGGCGCCGGGTGGTCGAGGACGACTTCCCGCTGCTGGGACGCTGGCTGGCCGAGCCCGGTGTGGCCCGCTGGTGGAACCACGAGACCTCCCCCGAGGCGGTCCGCCGGGACTTCGGGCCCACCGCGCGGGGGGAGGAGCCCGCCGAGGACCTCATCGCCCTGCTCGACGGCCGCCCGTTCGGCCTGGCGCAGCGGTCCCGGATCGCGGACTACCCCGACGAGCTGGCCGGGTTCGCCGCCCTCGTCCCGGTGCCGCCGGAGACGATGACGATCGACTACCTGATCGGCGAACCCGGCCTGTCGGGTCGCGGGCTGGGCACGCGGATGATCCGGTCGCTCGTCGAGGCGACCTGGGACGAGCACCCGCGAGCGGCCGGCATCGTCGTGGCCGTCGTGGCGGCCAACACCGCGTCCTGGCGCGCCCTGGAGAAGGCCGGCCTGGTCCGCGTCGCGGAGGGCGACATGGAGCCCGACAACCCGGTGGACGAGCCGCTGCACTACGTCTACGCCATCGAGCGCCCGCGGTCCGTCCCGCCGTCCTGACGGCGGTGGCGCTCCCGCGCCGCCGCGTGCCCCGGTCCACCGACCGGTGACCGACGGGGCCGGGTGCGCGACGATGCCGGCGTGACGGACTTCCGCGCGCTGCACGTCCCGGGTCGACCCTTCGTGCTGCCGAACGCGTGGGACGTCGGGTCCGCGCGCCTGCTGGCGGCGGCGGGGGCGCCCGTGATCGGGACGACGAGTCTGGGCGTGGCGGCCAGCGCGGGTGTCCCGGACGGGTTCCGCGCGGCGCGCGATGCGCTGGTGGCGGCGACGCGGGCCGTCGCCGCGTGCGGCCTGCCGTGCCCCGTGTCGGCCGACCTGCAGGACGGGTTCTCCGATGATCCCGGCGAGGTCGCCGCGCTGGTCGCGTCCCTGCCGGTGGCGGGGGTCAACCTGGAGGACTCGACGGACGGGCGGCTGCGGGACCCGGACGTGCTGGCGCGGACCGTGACGGCGGTGAGGGCCGCGGCCCCGGACGTGTTCGTCAACGCGCGCACGGACGTGTTCTGGCTGGGCGGGCACGACGCGGACGACGCCCGGGCCCGGGTGCGCCGGTACGCCGACGCCGGCGCGGACGGCGTGTTCGTCCCCGGCCTCACCGACCTCGCGCTGGTGGAGTCGCTGGCGCGCGACGCCGGCGTCCCGCTGAACGTCCTGGCGTCCCCGGCGCGGACGCTCCAGGAGTGGGCGCGGGCCGGCGTGGCGCGGGTCAGCACGGGTTCGCTGCTGTACCGGGCCGCGCTCGCCGCCGCCCGTGAGCTGGCCGGGGCCGCGGCGTCGTCCGCGCCGACGGACGGGCCGGCGCTGACCTACGCGCAGGTCCAGGCCCTGCACGGGGAGGCATGACCCCGCGGTGACCGACGCCCCGGCCACCGCAGGTGCGGCGGGCCGGGGCGTCGTCGTGCCGAGGGGCTCAGCGCAGGTCGTACCGGTCCAGCTCCATGACCTTGGTCCAGGCCTGGACGAAGTCGTGGACGAAGCGCTCCTTGGTGTCGTCGAAGGAGTACACCTCGGCGATGCCGCGCAGGATCGAGTTCGAGCCGAACACCAGGTCGACGGCGGTGGCGGTGCGCACCACGTTCCCCTGGGCGTCGCGGGCCTCGTAGACGCCCTCGTCCTCCACCGACGTGCTCCACTCGACGTCCAGGTCGAGCAGGTTGCGGAAGAAGTCCTGCGACAGGACGCCGGGCCGGTCGGTGAAGACGCCGTGCTGCGCCCCACCGGTGTTGGCGCCCAGCACGCGCATGCCGCCGACCAGGACGGTCATCTCCTTGGGGGTGAGCTCCAGCATGTAGGAGCGGTCGATGAGCAGCGTCTCCGGCGCCAGCTTCACGTCCGGGGAGATCCAGTTGCGGAACCCGTCGGCGCGCGGCTCCAGGTACCGGAACGTGTCGACGTCGGTCTGCTCCTGCGAGGCGTCGGTGCGGCCGGGGCTGAACGGCACGGTGACCTGCACGCCCGCATCGGCGGCGGCCTTCTCCACGGCGGCGCAGCCGGCCAGCACGATCGTGTCGGCGATCGAGACGGGCTTGCCGAACGCCTGCCGGACCTCGTCGAGCGTGGCGATGACCTCCTGCGTGCCGGCGTTGACCGCCCAGCTCGCCTGGGGCTCCAGGCGCAGGCGACCGCCGTTCGCGCCGCCGCGCTTGTCGGTGCCGCGGTAGGACGCGGCGGCCGACCAGGCGGTGTGCACGAGCTGCGACACCGTCAGGCCCGAGGCGAGGATCTGCTCCTTGAGCGCGGCGGCGTCGGACTCCGACAGCAGCTCGTGCTCGACCGGCGGGACCGGGTCCTGCCAGAGCAGCTCCTCCTGCGGCACCCACGGGCCGAGGTAGCGCGAGACCGGGCCCATGTCGCGGTGCAGCAGCTTGAACCAGGCGCGGCGGTAGGCGTCGGCGAACGCCTCGGGGTCGTCGCGGAACCGCTCGGAGATCTTGCGGAACTCCGGGTCCGCGATCAGCGCGAGGTCGGTCGTCGCCATCATCGGCGGGTTCTTCTTGCCCTCGATGTGCGCGTCGGGCACGAGCTCCTGGCCCTCGGCCTCCTTGGGCTTCCACTGCTTGGCGCCCGCGGGGCTCTCGGTGAGCTCCCACTCGAATCCGAACAGCATGTCCCAGTAGCCGTTGTCCCACTGCGTGGGGTTGGGGGTCCAGGCGCCCTCCAGACCGCTGGTGACGGTGTCGGCGCCCTTGCCGGTGCCGTTCTGGTTCTTCCAGCCCAGCCCGCCGGAGTGCACCGGGCAGCCCTCCGGCTCCGGGCCGACCAGGTCGGGGTCGCCGTTGCCGTGGGCCTTGCCGAACGTGTGGCCGCCGGCGATGAGGGCGACGGTCTCCTCGTCGTTCATCGCCATCCGGCCGAAGGTCAGGCGGATGTCGTGGGCCGAGGCGAGCGGGTCCGGCTGGCCCTTCGGGCCCTCCGGGTTGACGTAGATGAGGCCCATGGTGACGGCGCCGAGGTCGCCCTCGAGCTCCAGCGGGCCGTCGGAGGCGTAGCGCTCGTCGCCGAGCCAGGTGTCCTCCGGACCCCAGAAGACCTCCTCCGGCTGCCAGGTGTCCTCGCGGCCGAACGCGAAGCCGAAGGTCTCGAAGCCCATGTCCTCGTGGGCGACGTTGCCGGCCAGCACGAGCAGGTCGGCCCAGGACAGGCTGCGGCCGTACTTCTGCTTGACCGGCAGCAGCAGGCGCCGGGCCTTGTCGAGGTTGCCGTTGTCCGGCCAGCTGTTGAGCGGGGCGAAGCGCTGGGCACCGGAACCGCCGCCGCCGCGGCCGTCGAGCTGGCGGTAGGTGCCGGCGGCGTGCCAGGACAGGCGGATGAACAGCGGGCCGTAGTGGCCCCAGTCGGCGGGCCACCAGTCCTGCGATGTGCGCATCACCTGGACGACGTCGGCCTTGACGGCGTCGAAGTCCAGCTGGGAGACGGCCTGCTTGTAGTCGAAGTCCGCGCCGAGCGGGTCGGACTCGCGCGAGGGCCGGTTCAGGACGCCCAGGTCGACCTGGTTGGGCCACCAGTCGCGGTTGGACCGCGGGCGGGTGTTCGTGTGGAACGTCGGGCCCTTGAGCGCCGGGTTCTCGCTCTCGCTCGTGCTGGCGGTGCTGTCGGTGCCCTGGGGGCTCGCGGAGGAGTCGCGGGGCTTCGGATCGGTCTCGGTAGACACGTGGGTCCTTCCTCGGGGTGGACTCCGGTCCGTGAGGGCCGGCTGGGGGTGGTGTGCGTCCGGGTGGGGGAGGGTGTGCGGGCTCAGCGGCCCGCGGGCGGGGGCTGGCAGGCGGGGCAGAGGCCCCAGTAGACGACCTCGGCCTCGTCGATCGCGAAACCCGCGGTGTCGGACGCGGTCAGGCAGGGGGTCTCGCCGATCGCGCAGTCGACGTCGCTCACCGCGCCGCAGGACCGGCACACGGCGTGGTGGTGGTTGTCGCCCACCCGCGCCTCGTAGCGGGCGACCGACCCCGCCGGCTGGAAGCGGCGGACCAGCCCGGCGTCGGTGAGGGCGCGCAGGACGTCGTACACGGCCTGGTGCGACACCGAGCCGAGCCGCTCGCGCGTCGCCGCCATCAGCGTCTCGGTGTCGGCGTGCGGGTGGTCGTGCACGGCCGCCAGCACCGCCTTGCGCGGCCCGGTGACGCGCAGCTCGGCGTCGCGCAGGAGACGCTCGATCTGCGGGGAGTGGGGCACGGGGATGATCCTGGCACGGAGACTGGACTGGATCAAGTCCAGAAGTGTCTCGTGTTGAGACGGCGCTTCCGCCCGCCCGTCACCCGTGGAGGCCGCCCGCCGCCACGTGGATGAAGGCGGCGGCGACCTCCTCCGCCGTCCGCAGGCGGTCGACGTAGCCGCCGACCGGTTCCAGCGCCGCGGTGAGCGCCTCGGCGTCCGGCTCGTCGCCGAACGTGACGACGGCGAGGCTCACGGGGCGCGCCGGGTCGGCCGCGTCCACCAGTGCGCGGGACAGCTCGTCGAGGCCGATGGTCGGGTCGTCGGCCTCGTTGCGGCCGTCGGTGAACACGACGACGGACGACGGTGTGCCGTCGCGGTGCGCCTCCTGCGCGCTGAGGTAGGCGGCGAGGATCGTGTCGTGCAGCCCGGTGCCGGTCTCGGTCGGGGTGAGCCGCTCGACCGCGTCCGCGAGCGCTGCGCGGCGCCCGCCCGCGAGGTCCCCGTCGGCGAGCAGCACCCGGTGGTCGCGGGGTGGGTCCAGCCGTGAGCCGAACTCCCAGAGCGCGAACCGGGAGGCGTCGGGCAGCAGGTCGCCGAGCGTCCCCACCCCGCGGCGCACGATCTCGATGAGCGGGGTGTCCGAGCCGGGGGGCCTGGCCCACATCGAGCCGGAGACGTCGACGGCCACGAGGACCTGGGTGCGGCGGTCGGCCGGGTACCACGTGGCGAAGACGTGGTCGACGTGGTGCGGCCCCAGCACGTCGAACGCCGGCGCGACGACGGGCGGCAGGTCCTCGGCCCCGGCGGGCGGCCCGCCGCCGGGACGGCGCAGCCCCGCCGCGGCCAGCGGGGCGTCGGCCTCGGGCCCGGTGAGCGCCCCGGCGAGGCGGGCGAGCGCGTCGCGGCGCGCCGGGTCGGCGGCCGCCTCCGCGAGCGGGTGCCAGCCGTAGCGCAGCTCCGCGGTGCGGTCGGCCGGAGCGAGCACGGTCATGCCGGTGACCCGCTCCGGCTCGGTCAGCAGCGTGCGCTCGGCGACGAGCCCGATCTCCGACGGCCGGTGGGGCACGGCCACCTCGCGGCCGAGCACGAGGCGGGTGCGCGGTACCGCGGCGGCGAGCACGTCGGCCGAGGCGTCCATGCCCTCGTCCAGCCACACCGCCTCACCCACCGCGCCGAGGCCCAGCAGGCCGTCACCGGTGCCGGCGGGCTCGCGGGCGACGAGGCGGACATCGGAGTCCGGGGAGGAGACGAGGTCGGCCAGACCGCGCCAGCCCGCCCCCGCCGCGACGACCGTCTCCGCCGTCGCCCCGTCGGTGACGAGGAGCATCGGGCTGGTCGCGAGCACCACCGGCGGGCCCTCCGCGAGCGGCGGGCCGGCGACGCCGCTCCACGCCACGTCGTCGGTGATCCACGCGTCGGCGCCGGCCGCCTGCTCGACGGCGGCCCGCCCGTCGGCGACGGTCACGTCGAGCCGCGCGCACCCGGGCCCCGACGCCACGGTGGGTGCCACGCCGTCGAGCACCGGCGCGAACGACGAGGCCGTGACGACGCGCAGGACGGGGCAGTCGCCCAGGGTCCCCGCGCCGACCGCCGTGACGAGGACGAGGAGGAGCGCACCCGCCACGGCGCCACCGCCGACGGCGGGGAGCCACTGCGGGCGGGAGTCGGACGTCCGGGCGCGGTGCTGGGGCATCGGCGGGACCTCCGGTGGCGACTCCGCCGTGGTTCACCCGTACGGGGCAGATGGCGGTTCCCGGATCGTACGGAGAGTGAGGTAGGACGGCTGACCTGGCGTCGATCAGGTGACCAGATCGTTGCGCGGTCGATCCGCCGTCCGCAGGGCTGGTTCCGCGTCAGCTCCGGGCCGCCACCGAGTCCGCGAACGCCCGGTCCATGTCGAGGACGGGTTCGGAGGTGGCGTTGACGACGTGGCCGACCGATTCGCAGGAGTGACGGGGCCCGGCTCCTGCTGAGCAGGGCCGGGCCGCCGTCGCCCCCCGGTCGAGTGCTCGTCCGTCCTCACTTCCGGACGAGCGTCCGCCGGTCAGGTGGGCGTGATCACGACCTTGAGGGCCAGGTTGGCCGCGGCGTTCTTGAACACGTCGTAGGCCTCGTCCATCTGGTCGAAGGTGAACCGGTGCGTGCCCATCTTCTCCGCCGGGATGCGGCCGCTGGCCACCATCTTGAGCAGCGTCGGGATCGACACCGTGTCGACGAGGCCCATGGTCATGGTCACGTTGCTGATCCACATGTCCTGCATGGGGAGCTCGACCGGGGTCCCGTGCACCCCAACGTTGGCGATGGTGCCCCCGGGCCGCACCAGCGACGCTGCGGTCAGCAGGGTCTCCGGGTAGCCGACCGCCTCGATCGCGACGTCGACCCCCAGCCCGTCGGTGAGCGCGGTGACGTCGGAGACGGTGCCGGGTCCGACCTCGACGGCGTCGGTGGCGCCGAACTCCAGCGCCTTCTCCAGGCGGAACTTGTTGGAGTCGATGGCGATGACCTTCGACGCCCCCCACAGGCCGGTGGTCAGCACCGCGGACAGCCCGACCGCGCCGGCGCCCACGACCGCGACGGTGTCACCGGGCTTGACCCCGCCGGCGAGCACCCCGACCTCGTAGCCGGTGGGCAGCGAGTCGGCCAGGAAGATCGCCTGGTCGTCGGTGACGCCCGGCGGCACGGCGTAGAGGGAGGTGTCGGCGAAGGGCACGCGCACGTACTCGGCCTGGGTGCCGTCGATCAGGTGCCCGAAGATCCACCCGATCCCGCCCACCGTCTGGCAGTGCGAGGGCATGCCGCGCTGGCAGTACTCGCACCGTCCGCACTTGGTGATCGCCGGGACCAGCACCCGGTCGCCGACGGAGAACCCGCTGACCGCGTCACCGACCGCGGTGATCGTGCCGACGGCCTCGTGGCCGAGGATTCGTCCGTCGGTCACCGCGGCTACGTCGCCCTGCAGGATGTGCAGGTCCGTGCCGCAGATGGTGGTGGTGTCGACCCTGACCACGACGTCCGTCGGGTCCTGGACGGCGGCGTCGGGGACGTCCTCCCACGCCTTGCTCCCCGGTCCGTGGTACACGAGCGCCTTCATCAGCTACCTCCGTCGGTGGCGCGACGGCTGCCCGGGGCCCGGGTGCGTCGGCCCCGCCGACGCTAGGCACCCCGGCCCGGGGCGACTGTCCCGATTCCGGACGACTCGCCCGCCGGTCACCGGCCCCGGAGCGCCCGGTGACCCGGATCCGGGACACCGGGGCCTCACGCGATGTAGCTGATCCCGAAAGCGTCGATCTTGCGGTAGAGCGAGGACCGGGCGATGCCCAGCATCGCAGCCGCCTTGTAGCGGTTCCCGCGGGCCTCGTAGAGGGCTTGGATGATCGCGTCGCACTGGGCGGTCTCCAGCATCGACAGCCGCGGCGCCCGGCTGGCGAAGCAGGACGCCGGCAGGTCGGGCGGCTGGATCACCCCCACCGGTTTGCGGGTGGTGACGTAGCGCAGCACGTCCTCCAGCTCGCGCACGTTCCCCGGCCAGGCGTAGCCCTCCAGCACGCGCACCACCTGCAGGCTCAGCCGGAGCGACCCGCCCCCGGCCATGCTCCCGAGGATCGACCGGGCGATCTCGCCCAGCTCCTCGACCCGGTAGCGCAGCGCGGGCACCCGCACCGTCTCGTGGAAGTGCCGCAGCAGCAGCCCGTACGGGCGGGTCGCGTCCACCGAGGCGCTGTCCACGCACCCCACGACCAGCAGCGCGCTCGGCAGCACCACCAGCGTGCGCAGCGACTCGTCGAGCAGGCGCGCGGCGACCGGGCCGAGGAGGTTCAGCTGCTCCAGCACCAGCAGGTAGGGCCGCTCGGCCAGCTCCTCGACCACCCTGAGCAGCGGGTCCGGCGCGCTCGCCGAGTCGCTGATCCGCGAGCAGTCGATCCTGCGCGTCGCTCCGAGCGGGAACGCCCGGCGGAACTGCTGCAGCGCCAGGGTCCGCTTCCCCGACCCGGCCTCCCCCACCAGCAGGTGGTGGCGACGCTGCCCGACACTGGCGGCGACCTCGTGGCGGGCCCGCAGGTACGGGCTGAGCAACTCGCGGTTGGCGCGCATCCGCGCCTCGGCGTGCCGCTCGGCGCGCCGGTCACCGCGCAGGTCAGCGGCGTAGTCCCGGCGCGCGGTCGGCGCGACGTGCGCCCCCTGCCGGCGCGCCGCCTCCGACACGGGGGAGGGCCGACCCGGCTCCACCGGCCCGCCCGCCACCACCGCGCCCACCGCCCGCCCGTCGCACACCACCGCCGTCACCGACACCTCGGCGCAGTGGCCCGACGGCAGGTCCACGTGGCGCACCGCCCCGTCGCCCGGGGACAGCACCACGCCGGCCAGCACCAGGTCGCCCAGGTCGCGCTGGTCGGGGTCGGGCAGCTGACGCACGCCCGGGTTGGTCAGCACGAGCTCGCCGTCGCTGGCCAGCACCCACTCCGCCCCGGACCGGCAGGCCCGTCCGAAGTGCTCCAGCACGGCCAGGCCCCGACGGTGCTGCCGACCGTCGACCGCCCGGGTGATCCGTCCGGCCAGCATCCCGGCCACCGCCGACGCCAGCGACGACGCCGCGGACACGTGCGACAGCACGACCACCGCGTCCGGCGCTCCGCCGTCGGGGCACGGGACCGGGGCCGCGGCCTCCGACAACCAGGTCAGCTCGGGGTGCAGGTGCTCGGCCCCGTCCACCCGCACCGCGCGACCCTCACGTACGGCCAGCGCGGCCGCGGTCGTCCCCACCTCGGCCTCGCCGAAGCAGAACCCCGGTACGAACGACACCGCGTCCAGGAGCTCGGCCAGCGCGAGATCGCCGTCCCGCCGGACCCGCACCACCCCGTCCGACCCCACCAGCGCGAGCGAGCACGCCGGCGCCGGATCGGCGTCCACGAACGCGGCGAACACCCCTTCCGCCTCGACCGCGACGGCGGACCCGGCGCCGTGGCCGACGTAGGGCGGGACCAACCGGTCCAACGTCGCCGACTCCGCCGAGCGCCGCCACGACGCCGCGACCACCGGTCGCACGGCAGGGTCGTCGCGATCGAGCCGACCAGCGTCCAGGAACCGGCGCCGCGCCGCCTCGATCCCCACAGCCCGCACCTCGATAGGCTATGCGCGCACCCGCCGGCAGCCCAGACCACGAGCCGGCCCGGACGCGCCCGACGACGAGGTCGTCATGACGCCCTCGGAGGCCGGAGGCCGCATCATCGCTGTCCGGAGCTGGAGCCGGGGGTCGGGATCGAACCGACGACCTACCGCTTACAAGACGCTCGTACCGTGGCTCCTACGGCTTAGGCCTGCGCCTCCACTGCTGATGCTGAGCGCGATGAGTGCGTGGGACAACTCTGGGCGCCGTCGGTTCGTGCCACATGTGGTGCCACGCGCTGCAACCGCGCTGAAGGTCGATCCTGATGGGAAGATGGGGCGGGAGGTGGTCGATCGTGAGCATGTCCGCTGCAGACGGCGCCCACGAGTTCGTCGTCGCGCCGGAGTTGGCCGAGGTCGCCGAACGACTCGGCGTGCCCCTGCATGCCGGTGACCGTGTCCGGTTCGAGGTCGTCGACGGGAGCCGGGACAGCACGCCGCGGCGCCGGCGTCTGGGTTGGTTGGGCAGCGTCAGTACGGGCGAGCACACCCTGAGCGAACGGGTCAAGGACGACGTCCGCAGCGGGATGGGCCGTCGAGCTGAGTGAGATCCTCGTCGACGCCGGTCCGCTGATCGCCGGCTTCGACGACACCGACGTCTGGCACGAGGAGTGCTCGCGGCTGCTGGAGACGCTGCCCGGGCCACTCCTGGTTCCGGCGACGATCGTGGCCGAAGTCTGCTACATGATCGGTCGGTACGATTTCGGTGCGGCGGCCGAAGCGGCCTTCCTCCGATCCTTCGCCAGCGGTGATCTGGTGGTCGCCGATCTCGTCGCCGAGGATTTCGAGCGCATGGCGCAGCTGGTCGAGCAGTACGCCGACTTCCCGCTCGGCGGTTCGGACGCCAGCGTTGTCGCGATCGCTGAGCGGCGCTCGATCGCCACGATCCTCACGACTGATCGGCGGCACTTCGGTGCCGTCCGTCCGAAGCACGTCGAGGCCTTCGTTCTCCTGCCGTAGGCAGGACAACGTCGGGTCGCCAAGGGGGACCTTACCGACGACATTCACTGTGGAGGCTTCTCGGAGGTGTCGACGAAGGGACTGCGGTCAGCTGTGATCCATTCGGCGGGTCGCCCTCGGTCGGCGCAGAACTGCGTTCAGCTCGCATGCGGACCGTGCGGCTTCGGCGGTCGGGCCCAGTAGCTGATGCGTTCGTCGTGACGCCAGGCCCCGGTGCCGGGTCCGTAGACCATCAGGAGTTCGCCACCTCGGGTCAGCTGGCTCAACGCGGCGGCGAAGCGCACGCTCGACGCGGTCGCCTGGTTGCCGCGCGCGAGCATGACGTGCCCGCGGTCGCGCACATGGGAGATGAAGAGGTCGGGGTAGGCCTCGCGGAGCCGGTATTCGACGATGCCGTACTCGACGAAGGGCTCACCCGGGCGCACGCAGCTCAGCAGTGGCTGGAGCAGTTCGCGGGTGATGCCGCTGTCCATGTCGAATGAACGGGTGGCATCGGCGAAGGATCCCAGCCAGACGTGCTCGCCTGTGCCGTCGTGGTCGATGCTGCAGATGTATTCGAGCATTTGTCCAGGCAGCCGCCGCGAGCTGACGTCCTCGAAGGTGAAGCACCGCGGGCAGGTGATGATCACCGTCGGTCTCCAGCGGTAGAAGTGGGTGTGAACTGGATGGAGGTGGTGCCGTCGGGTCGAACGGAAAACTCGATGCGGCCATCCCTGGACAGCGAAAGCGAGTGACCATGCTCCGGCTGGTGCCCTGCGCGGGTGGTGTCGAACCAGCGGATGAACTCGGGGATGGTCCCGATCTGGGCAACCCGTTGGTGAAGCGCGGTCTGCTCGTGTCCGCGGACGAATTCACCGGCGTGGACCTCGGTGCCGCACCCGCAACCGCAGGGCCAGCCGCCGATAGCGGTGTCGAAGTAGGTGACGGGGTTGCGTACGCGTGTGGACTGAGGCTGCTCCTGGCCGACGAACTCGTCGTATACCGCGTCTCCCGAGCCGAGCAGCTCGCCTTCGATAAGCTTCTTGGCGGGGTTGTTCGGTGAAGTGACGATGCCGGTGATCCTCGCGGCCATGACGATGGTTCGAGTCGCGTGCTCGGAGAACAGCACGTAGCGCTCCCGGTGGGCGCGCTCGCCGAGCACCCAGTCGGCGCGGTTGGCGCGCCAGTTCTCCCCGGGCGTCTTCGTCGGGTCGTAGCCGAAGTAGGTGCGTCCCAGGGCATCAGGCTCGTTGAGCTGGACGGGTCGAGCGAGGGTGATGTGAAGCGGCATCCGCTAGCCTTCCGAAAGTAGCACGCCCGGCTATGCGCCGTAGTGGGCATGACTATCGCTGTGAGGTACCCGCATAGTCAAGTATCCCTGAGTATCTGCTCAACGTCGGTGGTCGGCCACCGCGACGCCGTGCCCGCCCGCGCCGCCTGATCGCTGTGCTCAGGGCCAGCTGCGGCACCCGTCCACGAGGAGGAGCCGTCGCGCGCGGTCGTCGGTCTCTCGTCGTCGCACACGTGAAGGGCGAGCGCCGCGCTGGTCGTACTTGTGCGCACAGCGTCCGAGCAGAGCGTGCCGCCATTGCCGGGTCGGTGAGTCGAAAGCGAGCAGCCCGGTCTCGGAGGGCCCGCTCGGGAGTGTCCTCGCTCCTCGCCCAGGTCCGCCTGGTCGCGGACTCCACGCCGTGGCACGAAATGGCGGTGGTTGGTGATGACGAGCGGCAACCGGCGGCGTCCAGGGCAGCAACACTGCTGCTCAGAGTGGAGCCGGGGGTCGGGATCGAACCGACGACCTACCGCTTACAAGGCGGTTGCTCTACCACTGAGCTACACCGGCGGGCGAGTCCATCGTAGAGCGCCCCGCTCCGTACCGGGACGAGGCGGGACGGAGCGGCGGGCGACCTCAGGGCACCGACCCCGCCCGCGCCCGCCAGGCCGCCACCGCCCCGCCCACGACGAGCGGCACGGCGACGAGCAGCACCCCCGCCCACGGCGCCACCTGCACCAGCGCCGTGAGGGCGACGATGCCGAGCATCGCCTGGGCGACGTACAGCCCGTACCCCACGGCGGTGACGATCAGGTACCGGCGCCGGGTGTAGCCGGTGAGCAGGTAGAACGCCTCCACCGCCACCCCGGCCTGGAGCACGAACCGCACCCCGGTCCCGACCAGCAGCGGCCGTCGGGCGACGCGGCCGGCCAGGCGCTGCAGCCACGGCGGCAGAGTCGCGCGGCGGACGCCGGTGCGGGCCAGCACCGCGGCGGTGAGCACGCAGCCCAGCACCCCGCCGACGAACGACAGCCCGGCCGCGACCGGCAGCGGCCAGACCACCACCGACAGGGCGGTGAGCAGGCCCGTCAGGTGCAGCGGCGCCACCAGCACGCACAGCAGCACGAACACGACCGGGCCGGCGGCGCCGGCGCCGAGCACCGCGTCGCGCAGGGGGTCGGTCAGCCACGGCGGCTGGAGCACCGCGAGCACGACGCCGGCTGCGGTGAGGAGCAGGGCTCCGGCGGTCAGCAGGGTGGCGCGGCGCGGGTCGTGCGGAGCGGTCACGGGCGGGCCAGCCGCGTGGCCAGGGCGTCGAGGTTCGCGACCGCGCGCCGCACGCCGTCCTCGCGGCGCAGCACCCGCCCGATCTGCGCGGCCCGGTCGCGCATCTCCGGCCGCGTGGTGGCGCGCAGGGCGTCGGCGAGGGCCTCGGCGGTGAGGCGGCGGCGCGGCAGCGGGGTGGGGCCGGCGCCCAGCGCGGCGACGCGCGAGGCCCAGAAGGGCTGGTCCATCCCGAACGGCACCACCACCGACGGCACCCCCGCGCGCAGCCCCGCGCCCGTGGTGCCCGCACCGCCGTGGTGGACGACGGCGGAGCAGAGCGGGAGGAGCCGGTCGTGCGGGGCCTGGTCGAGGACGAGCACGTCGTCGGACGCGATCCGCTCCGCGTCGAGCCCGCCCCACCCGGACAGGAGCACCGCACGGGTCCCCGCCCGCCGCGCGGCCCGGACGACCAGCGAGGCGAGCCGGGCCGGGTCGTCGCCGACCATGCTGCCGAACCCGATGCACACCGGGGGCGGCCCGGCGTCGAGGAAGGCGGTGAGCTCCGCCGGCGGGGCCCAGTCGCCGCCGTCGAGCGTCCAGTAGCCGGTGATGCGCCGCTCCGGGCCCCACTCCGGGGGCTTCGGGACGACGACCGGGCTGTAGCCGTAGAGCACCGGCAGGCCGGGGTGGGTGGGCGCCGGGCGCGCCGGCAGGCCCAGCTCGGCGCGCACCCGCTTGGCCGCCGGGCCCACGAGCATCCGGATCCCGGCCGCGGTCAGGCGGTGGGAGGCGCGCATCCCCGCTGCGCCCGACCACCCCGGCACCCGCGGGACGAGCGGTCCGGGGAACGCGGCGGTCGGCGGGCCGATCGGCTGCAGGTGCGCCTCGACGAACGGCCGGCCGAGCTTCTCCGCGATGCCCGTGCCGAGCGCCGCGCCCCCCACACCCCCGACGAGGACGCCGGCGTCGGCGCACCCCTCGAGCGCCTGCCGCGTCTGCTCGGGGAGGACCTCGTCCATCATCCGGCGCATGAACCGGTTGCGGCGGACCGGACCCATGTCCGCCGCGCCGCTGCTGCGGGCGGCCTCCTCGGCCTGCCCGACCAGTGGAACGGCGGTGGTGCCGCGGGCCTCGACGCCCGCGGCGGCGTCGGCGTGGACGGCCATGCGGACGTCGTGGCCCGCGGCGCGCAGGCCCAGCGCCAGGGCGGTGTAGGGCTGGACCCCGCCGCGGGTGTCCAGGGCCAGGATGGCGATGCGCACGTCGGGTCTCCTCGGGTCAGGGGGTGGTGGGGGCGGCCGTGCGGTCGGTGGTGGTGCGCAGCGGCGCGTCCGGCAGCAGCGCGACCAGCACCAGGCCGACCACGAACAGCGGGGCGAGCCAGCCGAGCACCGGCGTGAGGGCGGAGGCGTAGGCGTCGGCGACGGCGGCGCGCACGGCGTCGGGCAGCTGCGCGGCGCCCGCCGGGGTGAGGCCGGACGGGTCGACCCCGCTGCCGGCGAGGCCGGCGGTCAGCCGGGCGGTGAAGACCGAGCCGACGACGGCGACGCCGACCGAGGCCCCGATCTCCCGGAAGAAGCTGTGGCCGGCGGTGGCCGCGCCGACCACCGAGTGGCCGACGGCGTTCTGCACCACCAGGCCGAGGACCTGCAGGACCAGTCCGATCCCGGTGCCGAAGAGCAGGAGGTGCGCGCTCGTGACCCAGCCGGGCGTGGTCGCGCCGGTCGTCGACATCAGCACGAGCGCGAGGGCGGCGACCGCCGAGCCGACCACCGGGTAGCGGCGGTAGCGGCCCGTCGCCGTGATCGCGAAGCCCGACAGCGTGGCCGCCAGCAGGATCCCGGCCATCATCGGCAGCATGAGCAGCCCCGACGAGGTGGCACCGCGCCCGCCCGCCATCTGCAGGAAGGTCGGCAGGTAGCTGCTCACCGCGAACAGCCCGACCCCGACGAGCAGCCCGGCCGCCGTCGCGAGCACGAAGGTCCGGTTCCGGAACAGCGACAGCGGGATCACCGGCTCGGCGGCGCGGCGCTCGGCCCGCACGAACAGCACGGCGGACGCGACGGTGGCGACGGCCAGGCCGGCGATCGTCGGCGAGGTCCAGGCGTGGAGCGTGCCGGCCCAGGTCACCAGCAGGACGAGGCACGTGACGCCGACGGCGCACCACGTCATCCCGGCGACGTCCAGCCGCGGACGGCGGGTCGTACCGGGGGGCAGCTGCAGCACGACGGCGGCCACGACGAGGGCCACCGCGCCGAGCGGCAGGTTGATCCAGAAGCACCAGCGCCAGCCGGCGACGTCGGTGAACCAGCCCCCGATCAGCGGCCCGGCCACCGAGGACACGGCGAACACCGACCCGAGCACACCGGTGTAGCGGGCGCGCTGCCGCGGCGGCAGGACGTCGGCGATGATCGCCTGCGCGGTGATCACCAGCCCGCCGCCGCCCAGGCCCTGCACGAACCGGCCCACGACGAGCCACTCGACCGTCCCGGCCCACCCGCCGATCGCGGAGCCGAGCAGGAAGATCCCGATCGCGCCGAGGAACAGGCCCTTGCGGCCCACCAGGTCGCCGAGTCGGCCGTAGGCGGGCATGACGACCGTCGCGGCCAGCAGGTACGAGGTGGTCACCCAGGCCGTGAGCTCGACACCCCCGAGCTCGCCCACGATCGTCGGCAGAGCGGCGCTGAGGATCGTCTGGTCGAGCGAGGCCATGAGCACGGTGAGCAGCAGGCCGCCGAACACGAGGCGGACGCGGCGGTCGGCCGGTGCGGGCATGGGAGTACCCCGTTCCAGGGTGCGGGTGGCGGCCGGTGGGTGCGGGCCGTGGAGGCGTCGCCGGAGTGTCCGGTCGAGCGCGCGCCTCGATGCTTGCAGCGAATGCAACTTGCGTCAAGTGCAAACTGCAGCGGCTGCACGTCCAGGGCGATCGCCCGCGCCACCTACGCTGGGCCCGTGACTCCTCCGACCGCCCCGCCCCGGTAGTCATGCCCGAGGACCGCACCCGCTTCACCCGCCGCGTCGGCCGCACCCTGCGCCGCGAGGCGCACGAGCTGATCACGCCGGGCCCGCCGACCGTGCAGATGCTGTGGCCGGTCGGCCCGCAGGTGCCCGACGACGCCCGCGTGCAGGAGGTGCTCGACCTCTGCATGCGCGTCGGGGAGGTGCTGCTGTCGTCGGGGGAGGGCGCCGAGGAGACGACGCGCGTCATGCTGGGCCTGGCGCGGGCGTGCGGGCTGCCGACGGTCGACGTCGACATCACGTTCACCTCGATCACGATGTGCTGCCACCGCGGGATGACCGCCGCGCCGGTGACGACGATGCGGCTGGTGCGCTACCGCGCGCTCGACCTCAAGCGGCTGCTGGCCGTCGGGCGGGTGGTCGAGCGCGTCGAGGCGGGGCGGGTGGACGTGCGGCGGGCCGCGGCGGAGCTGGCCGAGGCGGTCAACGCCCCGCACCCCTACCCGCGCTGGGTGGCGACGCTCGGCTGGGCCGGCCTGGCCGCGTCGGTGGCGGTGCTGCTGGGCGGGGGCGTCCTCACCGGCGCGGTCGCCTTCGTCGTCACGGCGCTGCTCGACCGGCTGGGCCGGGTGCTCGCCCGGCGGGGCCTGCCGGCGTTCTTCCGGCAGGTGGTCGGGGGGATGCTCGCCACCCTGGCGACGACCGCGCTGTTCGCGCTCGGCGCGTTCCCCCCGGGCACGCGCCCCTCCCTGGTGGTCGCGGCCAGCATCACGGTGCTGCTGTCGGGGTTGTCGCTGGTCGGCACGGTGCAGGACGCCATCTCGGGCTACTACGTCACCGCGGCCGGGCGGGCCGTGGAGATCGCGGTGCTGTCGGCCGGGCTGCTCACCGGCGTGGTGCTGGGCCTGCGGATCGGGCTGCAGTTCGCGCCGCCGCTGGAGGTGGCCGGCGAGCTGCCCACCGGTCTGGCGCGGCTGTCGCTGTCGGTGGTGGCCGCCGCGCTCGCCGCCGCCGCCTTCGGGCTCGCCGGGTACGCGCCCGGCCGGTCGCTGCTGGCCGCCGGGATCGCCGGCGCCGCCGGGTGGGGCGTCTACGCCGCGCTCGTGCAGGGCCTGGGCGTCGGCCCGGTGCCGGCCACCGGCGTCGCGGCCGTGGTCGTCGGGGCCGCCGCCGGCGCGCTCCGGCGGGGCGGCGGGGTGCCGCCGCTGGTGGTCACGCTGGCCGGCATCACCCCGCTGCTGCCCGGCTTCACCGCCTACCGCGGCTTCTACCAGCTCGCCGTCGAGGGCGCGGCCGACGGCCTGGTGACGATCACCCTGGCCCTCGCGATCGGCCTCGCCCTGGCCGCGGGCGTCGCGCTCGGGGACTTCCTCACCCGCCCGCGCCCCGACCCCCCGCCGGCCGTCGCGGACCCCCCGCCGGAGGCCGGCTCCGCGTAGGCTCACCGACCGTGACGTCCGCCGAGCAGATGCCCCCCGCCGACTTCGTGGTGGTGGCCAACCGGCTGCCCGTCGACCTGGAGAAGCTGCCCGACGGCGAGCGCCGCTGGAAGCGCAGCCCGGGCGGGCTGGTCACGGCGCTGGAGCCGATGCTGCGCAGCCGGAAGGGCGCGTGGGTCGGCTGGCCCGGCGTGCCGGACGCCCACGCGGACCCGTTCGAGGAGGACGGGCTCCTGCTGCACCCCGTGGAGCTGTCGGCCCAGGAGGTCGAGGACTACTACGAGGGCTTCTCCAACGGCACGCTCTGGCCGCTCTACCACGACGTCGTGGCGCCGCCGGCGTTCCACCGGCACTGGTGGCAGGCCTACGTGCGGGTCAACGAGCGCTTCGCCGAGGCCACCGCCGCCGTCGCCGCGGAGGGCGCCACGGTCTGGGTGCAGGACTACCAGCTCCAGCTGCTGCCGGCCGTGCTGCGCGGGCTGCGGCCGGACCTGAAGATCGGCTTCTTCCTGCACATCCCCTTCCCGCCCACGGAGCTGTTCCAGCAGCTGCCCTGGCGCACCCGCATCGTCGAGGGCCTGCTCGGCGCGGACCTCGTCGGCTTCCACACCCCCGGCGGGGTGCGCAACTTCCGCTGGCTCGCCTCGCGCTTCACCGCCGCGACCCCGGGCCACGGCCGCAACGAGCTGAACTACCACGGGCGCTCGGTGAAGCTCGGGGCGTTCCCGATCTCCATCGACTCGGCGCACCTCGACGGGATCTCTCGCACCGACGCCGTCCAGCAGCGGGCGGAGAAGATCCGGGAGGACCTCGGGAACCCGGAGCGGATCATCCTCGGCGTCGACCGGCTCGACTACACCAAGGGCATCGACGTGCGGCTGCGCGCGTTCGAGGAGCTGCTCGCCGAGGACCGGGCCGGCGACGCCGTCATGATCCAGCTGGCCACGCCCAGCCGCGAGCGCGTGGAGCACTACCAGCGGATGCGCGCCGACATCGAGCAGGCCGTCGGGCGCATCAACGGCGAGTACGCCCAGGTCGGACGCCCGGTGCTGCACTACCTGCACCAGTCGCTGCCGCGCGAGGAGCTGGCCGCGTTCTTCGCCGCCGCCGACGTCATGCTCGTGACGCCGCTGCGCGACGGCATGAACCTCGTGGCCAAGGAGTACGTCGCCTGCCGCGGCGACCTCGGCGGCGTGCTCGTGCTCTCGGAGTTCGCCGGGGCCGCGATCGAGCTCAAGGACGCGGTGCTGGTCAACCCGCACGACACCGACGGCGTCAAGGACGCGCTGCACCGCGCCCTGACGATGGAGCCGGCCGAGGGTCGCCGGCGGATGAAGGCGCTGCGCCGCCAGGTGCTCACCCACGACGTCGACCGGTGGGCGCGCTCCTTCCTCGACGCGCTCGGCCTGCCGGCCCCGGAGGAGGCCCCGTGACCGAGCTCGCGAGGGCACCGTTCGACGCAGTGACCGGCACGGTGCCGACGAGCGTCAGCGAGGAGGCTCCGTGACCGAGCTCGCCACCGCGCTGGACGGGCTGGCCGCCGCGCCGCGCCTGCTCGTCGCGCTCGACTTCGACGGCGTGCTCGCCCCGATCGTCGACGTGCCGTCGCAGGCCCGCCCGCTGCCCGAGTCCGCGCGGGCGCTCGGCGCGCTCGCGACGCTGCCCGGCACCACGGTCGCGCTCGTGTCCGGGCGCGGGCTCGCCGACCTGGCCGCCGTGTCCGGGTTCGGCGCGCCCGTGCGACTGGTCGGCAGCCACGGCGGCGAGTTCGACGACGGCGGCGCCGTGCTCGACGACGAGCAGCGCGCCCGCCTGGAGTCGCTCACCGCCGAGCTGGCGGCGCTGGTGGACGGCGAGCCGGGCGTCGCCCTGGAGCACAAGCCCGCCGGGGTCGCCGTGCACGTGCGCAACGCGGCGCCGGACGTCGCCGCCCGCGTGCTCGACGCCGTGCGCGCCGGGCCCGCCCGGCGCGACGGCGTGGACGCCACCCCGGGCAAGGCCGTGCTCGACCTCGCGGTGCTGCAGGTGAACAAGGGCCTCGCGATCGACGTGCTGCGCGACCGCACCGGCGCCGACGCCGTGCTGTTCGCGGGCGACGACGTCACCGACGAGACCGGCTTCGCCGTGCTGCGCGACGGCGACGTCGGGGTGAAGGTCGGCGAGGGCGAGACGGCCGCCGCGCACCGGGTGCCGGACCCGCCCGCGGTGGCCGAGCTCCTGGAGCAGCTCGTCGCGCTGCGCGCCCGTGCGCGCGGGGGAGTGCTCTAGCCCGTCGCGGCGCTCACGAGGAGCGGGAGGTCGCGAGCCGGCGCCCGGCGTCGTCCCAGGTCGGCACCTGGCCGGCGGGCAGCGTCCAGAAGACGAACGCCGAGCCCTCCATCGCCGCACGGTGCCGACGCATGATCGACCGGTGCGGCTCGCGGCCGACCAGCCCGTCCAGCGCCGCCCGGTCGCGCCACGCGCTCAGCGTGCGGAACTCCCGGCGCAGCAGCCGCGCCTCCAGCGCGATGCCGACCGCGCCGTCGGCCGCCCGCACCTGCCGGTGCACGCGCATCGCGTCGAGGAAGAACGGCAGCACGTGGCGGAACCCGCGCACCCTGAACCACGAGGCCATCACCACCACCTCGCCGGTCGGGTCGGGATCGACGGTCGTCCAGGGCAGAGCGGGCACCGGAACCTCCTCTTGTCACTGACAAGATGCACCCGGAGGTCGCATCTTGTCAATGACAGGACCGGCTACCAGCCCGAGAAGAAGCGCTCCGGGGCGCGGGCGCGCCCGCTCGTGGCCCCGACCACCAGCTCGGTGGGCAGGATGACCGTGCGGGGGCGGTTGCGCTCGCCGCGCTCCAGCAGCAGCTCGCCCGCGGCCCGGCCCTTCTCCAGCACCGGTTGGCGCACGGTCGTCAGGCCGGCGCGCAGGCCCTCGGGCACGCCGTCGAACCCGGTGACGGTGAGGTCGTCGGGCACGGCGAGGCCGCGCTCGTGGGCGTGGCGCAGGGCGCCGAGCGCGAGGATGTCGGAGGTGCAGACGACCGCGGTGATGTCGGGGTGCGCGGCGAGCAGCTCCGCGGTGGCCGACTGCCCGGCGTCGACGCTGTGGATGAACCGCTCGTGCACCGGCACGGCCGACCAGTCGACCCCGAACTCCGCGAAGCCCTCGCGCAGCCCGCCCAGCCGGTTGCGCTGCACCGGGTAGGTGGCGGCGCGCTGGCGCGTGTCGTCCGCGGGGCCGTCGTGGCGCCCGCGCCCCAGCCGCATGCAGAGCACGCCGACACGCCGGTGGCCCAGCTCGCCCAGGTGGCGGGCCAGGCCGAGCATGGCGGCCCGGTCGTCCACGCCGACCCGGTCGACGCCCTCGACGCCGATGGGCTGGTCGCTCACCACGGTGGGCACCGGGCGCTCCAGCACCGCCTTGAAGTGCGGGTCGTCCTCCTGCACCGAGTAGACGACGAACCCGTCGACGCCGGCCTGGTGCACCGCGGTGACGTCGACCTGCTCCGGGCTCACGGGCACCAGCAGCAGTCCGGACCCGGCCCGCTCGCAGGCCAGGGCGAGGCCCTCCAGGAAGCCGGTGGCCGCCGGGTCGCGGAAGGCGTAGGACAACGCCTCGGTGAGCAGCAGGCCGACCGCGCCCGCGCGGCGGGTGCGCAGCGAGCGGGCGACGGGGTCGGGGCCGGGGTAGCCGAGCCGGCGCGCCGCCTCCAGCACGCGAGCGCGCAGCGGGGCGGAGAGCTGGTCGGGCCGGTTGTAGGCGTTGGACACGGTGGTCCGGGACACGCCGAGCTCCGCCGCCAGCGACGCCAGCGTCGCCGGTCGCCGTACGTCGCGCGATCCCCTCACGCGGGTCACGTTAACGGTTCAGTCCGCAGGTCGGTAGCGGGGCGCACGGGCGTCGTCCGCCACACGCTAGAGTGAATCGACAACGGTTATCGTCATTGGAGCAGACCCTGATGCCCGTCCGCCGCCCGCTCACCGGGGCCACCGCCGCCCTGGCCGTCCTGACGCTCGCCGCCTGCGGCTCGCCCGAGTCCGCCCCGGTCGGCGCCGCGGCCGCGCAGTCGGACGCGCTGACCGTCGTCGCCTCGACCAACGTGTACGGCAGCATCGCGGAGGCCGTCGGCGGGGACCTGATCACGGTGGAGTCGCTCATCAGCGACCCCTCCGCCGACCCGCACTCCTACGAGAGCACCCCGGCCGATGCCGCCACGGTCGCCGAGGCCGACGTCGTCATCCACAACGGGGGCGGGTACGACGAGTTCATGCCGCGGCTGCTGGAGTCGGCGGGCGGCGAGCCCACCGTGCTGGAGGTCGCCGCGCTGTCCGGCCTCGTCCCCGCCGAGGAGGGCGCCGCCGGGGAGGAGGCCCACACCGAGGGTGAGCCCCACGCGGAGGGGGAGGAGGAGCACGGGCACGGGGAGTTCAACGAGCACTTCTGGTACAGCCTCCCCACCGTGCAGGCGCTCGCCACCGACCTCGCCGAGGCCCTCGGCGCGGCCGACGCCGCCAACGCCGCCACCTACACCGCCAACGCGGAGGCCTTCTCGGCGGAGGTCGACGGGCTGATCGAGCAGGTGGAGGCGGTCGGCGCCTCCGTGCCCGGCGGGCGCGTCGCCGTCACCGAGCCGCTGCCCGGCTACCTGGTCGAGGCCGCGGGGCTGACCGACGTCACGCCGCCGGAGTTCAGCGAGGCGGTCGAGGAGGACACCGACCCGGCCCCCGCCGTCGTCGCCGACGTGCTCGCGCTGTTCGGGCCGGGCGGCACGGAGCTGCGCGCGCTGATCGTCAACGCCCAGACCGTCACCCCCACCACCGAGCAGGTGCGGGCGGCGGCGGACAGTGTCGGTGTGCCCGTGGTGGAGATGACCGAGACCCTGCCCGAGGGGCAGCCCAGCTACACGGCGTGGATGGGCGCCCAGGTCCAGGCGCTGACGGCAGCGCTCAACCCGGTCTGATGGCCGTCGACCCCGCCCTCCGGCGCCCGGAGCAGCGCACCGCCGCGGTGTCGCTGCGGGGCGCTGCCGTCCGGTTCGGCGAGCGGACCCTCTGGGAGGGGCTCGACCTCGACGTCGCCCCGGGCGAGTTCGTGGCCGTGCTCGGTCCCAACGGGTCGGGCAAGACCACGCTCGTGCGGGTGCTGCTGGGCCTGCTGCCGCTCACGGAGGGCGAGGTCCGGGTGGGCGGCGCGGTGCCGCGTCGGGGCGTCCCCAGCGTCGGCTACATCCCCCAGCAGAAGGCGCTCGACGCCGACCTGCCGCTGCGCGGGCGCGACCTCGTCGGCCTCGGGCTCGACGGGCACCGCCCCGGACTGGGGCTGCGCGGACGCCGTGAGCGCCGCCGCCGCGTGGACGCCGCGCTGGCCGCCGTGCACGGCACCGCGTACGCCGACGCGCCCGTCGGACGGCTCTCCGGCGGCGAGCAGCAGCGCCTGCGCGTGGCCCAGGCGCTGGTCGGCGACCCGTCGGTGCTGCTGTGCGACGAGCCGCTGCTCTCGCTCGACCTCGCCCACCAGCGCGTCGTCACCGAGCTCATCGACGAGCGCCGCCGCACCGCCGGCACCGCGGTGCTGTTCGTGACCCACGAGATCAACCCGGTGCTGCCGCTGGTCGACCGCGTGCTGCACCTCGTCGACGGCCGGTTCCGGATCGGGACGCCCGACGAGGTGATGACCTCGGAGGTGCTCTCCGAGCTCTACCGCACCGACGTCGAGGTCCTGCGGCTGCGCGACCGGATCGTCGTCGTCGGCGCCGACGGCAGCGGGGAGCACTGCTGATGGACCGCCTCATCACCTTCGAGGGCCTCGGGCGGCTGCTGGAGCTGCCCTTCGTGCAGAGCGCGCTGATCGCCTGCGCCGTGCTCGGCGTCGTCGCCGGGGCGCTGGCGCCGCTGATCGTGGCCCGGGGCATGGCCTTCGCCGTGCACGGCACGGCCGAGCTGGCCTTCACCGGCGGCGCCGCGGCCCTGCTGCTCGGCGCGTCCGTGGCCGGCGGGGCGGTGGCCGGGGCCGTCGTCGCCGCGCTGATCTTCGGCTGGCTCGGGCTGCGGCAGCGCGAGCGCGACTCCGTGATCGGCGTCGTGCTCGCCTTCGGGCTCGGGCTCGGCGTGCTGCTGCTCGCCCTCTACAGCGGGCGGGCGTCGAACAAGTTCGGCCTGCTGACCGGCTCGATCGTGGCCGTCGACTCCACCAACATCGTCGTGCTCGTCGCCGTCGCGGCGCTCGTGCTGGCCGTGCTGGCGGTGCTCTACCGGCCGCTGCTGTTCGCGAGCACCGACCCCGACGTCGCACTGGCCCGGGGGGTGCCGGTGCGGGCGCTGTCGATGGTGTTCGCCGTGCTGATCGGGCTGACCACGGCGCTGGCCGTGCCGATCGTCGGCGCGATCCTCGTGCTGTCGGTGATGATCGCGCCCGGCGCGGCGGCCGCGCGCGTCACCGCCAACCCGCTGCTCGCCACCGTGCTCGCGATCGTCATCGCCGAGATCGCGCTGGTCGGGGGCGTGGTGCTCTCCCTGGCCCCCGGCCTGCCGGTGTCGGGCTACGTCGCCGCGCTGGCGTTCGTCCTCTACCTGCTGTGCCGGGGGATCGGGCGGCTCCGCCGCTCGTGAGCGCGCAGCGGTGCTAGAACACCGCTACGCGCTCACGAGCGCCGCAGGCGCCGCTGGCGGGCGATCTCGGCCAGCACGACCCCGCCGGCCACCGACGCGTTGAGGCTCTCCACCGGCCCGCTCATCGGGATCGACACGGTCAGGTCGCACGTCTCGCGCACCAGCCGCGACAGGCCCTTGCCCTCCGACCCGACCACGATGACGACCGGGTCGGTGGCGAGCTCGAAGTCGTCCAGCGACACGGCGCCCTCGGTGTCCAGCCCGGCGACCATCAGCCCGGCCGAGGCGTACTCCTGCAGGGTGCGGGTCAGGTTCGTCGCCCGGGCCACGGGGACGCGCGCCGCGGTGCCGGCGCTCGTCCGCCACGCCACGGCCGTCATGCCGGCCGCGCGGCGCTGGGGCAGCACGACCCCGTGCCCGCCGAACGCGCCGACCGAGCGGACGAGCGCGCCCAGGTTGCGGGGGTCGGTCACCCCGTCCAGCGCGACGATCAGGGCGGGCTCGCCGCTGTCGGCGGCGATCTCCAGCAGCTCGTCGGGGTGGGCGTACTCGTAGGGCGGCACCGTGAGCGCGATGCCCTGGTGCAGCGCCCCGCCGGACATCCGGTCGAGGTCGGGGCGGGGCACCTCCAGGATCGCGATGCCCGCGTCGGCGGCCAGGTGCACCGCCTCGGCGATGCGCTCGTCGGACGTCGCCCCCACGGCCACCTGCAGCGCCGTCGCGGGGACGCCGGCGCGCAGGCACTCCAGGACCGGGTTGCGGCCCAGCACGGTCTCCGGCGTCTCGCCGTCACCGGCGCGGCGCTTGTGCCCCGCCGTGCGGCCACCCGCGGCCCGGGCCTTCTCGGCCCGGGCCGCCTTGCGGGCCTTGGGGTGCCCGGGACGCATCTCCGCCGGCGGGGTCGGGCCCTTGCCCTTCAGCGCGCGGCGGCGCTGCCCGCCGGACCCGACGACCATCCCCTTCTTCGTGCCGTCCTTGCGCATCGCTCCGCGACGCTGGGAGTTGCCGGCCATCGTCCTTCTCTTCTCAGCTGTCCGTCAGCGACCAGGTGGAGCCGCCGGGCCCGTCCTCGACGGTCACCCCGGCGGCGGTGAGGCGGTCGCGCACCTCGTCGGCGGTGGCGAAGTCGCGCTCCGCCCGCGCCTTCTGGCGGGTCGCGAGCAGGTCGCCCACGAGCACCCCCAGCGCCGCGCGCGCGGCGTCGTCGGCGGCGCCTCCGGTGCGCCACTGCTCGTCGAGCGGGTCGAGGCCCAGCACGGCGGTCATCGCGCGCACCGAACCGGCCGCGGCGAGGGCCGCGGTGCGGTCGCCCGCGTCGAGGGCGGTGTTGCCCTCGCGGACCGCACCGTGCACGGCGGCGAGCGCGCCGGGCGTGCCCAGGTCGTCGTCCATCGCCGCGACGAAGGCGGGGGCGAGCTCGCCCGGCTCCGGGGTGCCGACGCGCTCGGCGACGCGGTGCACGAACGACTCGATCCGCCGGTAGGCCGCCACGGCCTCCTGCAGCGCGGTGTCGCTGAACTCGATCGTCGACCGGTAGTGCGGGGCCACGAGGTAGTAGCGCAGCTCGACACCGCGCACCCCCTCCAGCAGGACGTCGACGCCCAGCGTGTTGCCCAGGCTCTTCGACATCTTCTCCCCGCCGAGGGTCACCCAGGCGTTGTGCAGCCAGAAGCGCGCGAACCCGTCGCCCGCCGCGTGGCTCTGCGCCTGCTCGTTCTCGTGGTGCGGGAAGATCAGGTCGATGCCGCCGCCGTGCACGTCGAACTCGCCGCCCAGGTAGTTGGCGGCCATGGCCGAGCACTCCAGGTGCCAGCCCGGCCGGCCGCGGCCCCACGGGGTGGGCCAGGACGGCTCGCCGGGCTTGGCGCCCTTCCACATCGCGAAGTCGACCGGGTCGCGCTTGCGGGCGACGTCGCTCTCGCCCTGCTCCACCTCGTCGACGCGCTGGCCGGACAGCGACCCGTAGCCGGGCCAGGACCGCACGGCGAAGTAGACGTCCGCGCCGACGGCGTAGGCGTGGCCCTTCTCGATCAGCCGCTCCATCAGCTCGACCATCTGCGGCACGTGGCCGGTGGCGCGCGGCTCGATCGACGGTGGCAGGCAGCCCAGCGCGGTGTAGGCCCGCTGGAACGCCCGCTCGTGCGTGGCCGCCCACTCCCACCACGGCCGTCCGTGCTCGGCGGCCTTGGTGAGGATCTTGTCGTCGATGTCGGTGACGTTGCGGACGAGAGTGACGTCGAGGCCCTGGTGGGTGAGCCAGCGGCGCAGCACGTCGTAGTTGAGCCCGCTCCGGACGTGCCCGATGTGCGGCAGGCCCTGCACCGTCGCCCCGCAGACGTAGATCGACGCAGCTCCGGCGCGCACGGGCACGAAGTCCCGCTGCTCTCTCGTCGCGGTGTCGAACAGTCGGAGGGTCACGCGTCAAGGGTACGGAGGTCCGGTTCGTCCACGACGGGGGGCGGCGCCGCGCGGGATCGTGGTGGCCATGACCGACATCTACCCGCGCCTGGTCGTGACCGGCGCCGACCGGGCCCTGGCCTTCTACACCGCCGCGTTCGGCGGACGGGTGACCGAGCGGTTCACCGACCCCTCCGGGCGGGTCGTGCACGCGATGGTGGACGTCGACGGCGCCCGGTTCGCCGTCAAGGACGCCGACGAGTACGACCCCGCCCCGACCCCGGGCGCCGTCCCCGTGATCGTCGCCCTGTACGTGGACGACCCCGACGCCGTCGCCGCGCGGATGGAGGCCGGGGGCGCGCAGGTGGTGTTCCCGGTCGCCGACCAGGAGTACGGCGAGCGCGGCGGGCGCCTGGCCGACCCGTTCGGCCACCTCTGGATGCTCGCCCGCCGCCTCTGACGCGCGGCTCCCGCCCCGGCCGGCTGGCCCGGTGTGCAGCGGGGTGACACCGCTGCGACCGGATCGGTGCGGTGTCACCCCGCTGCGACGGGGCGGCGGGCAACGGCGGGGGTCAGGGCGCCGGGAGGAGGAGGGCCGTGGCGACGGCGGCCAGGCCCTCGCCCCGGCCGGTGAGGCCCAGGCCGTCGGTGGTGGTGCCCGACACCGAGACCGGACCGCCGGCGGCCGCCGACAGCACGGACTGCGCCTCGGCCCGGCGCGTCCCGATCCGCGGCGCGTTGCCGATCACCTGCACGGCGGCGTTGCCCAGCGTCCAGCCCTCCGCCTCGACGAGCCGGCGGGCCTCGGTGAGCAGGGTGACCCCGCTCGCGCCCCTCCACTCGGGGCGGCCGGTGCCGAAGACGGCGCCCAGGTCGCCGACGCCCGCGGCCGACAGCAGGGCGTCGCAGAGGGCGTGGGCGGCGACGTCGCCGTCGGAGTGGCCGGCGCAGCCGTCGACGCCGGGCCAGAGCAGGCCGGCGACCCAGCAGTCGCGGCCGGCCTCGACGGGGTGCACGTCCGTGCCGATCCCCACCCTCATGCGTCCCCCTCGATCGCGGCGCCCGCCAGGGCCAGGTCCCACGGGTCGTGCACGGCGGAGGCGAGCGGGTCGCCGGGCACGGTGCGCACGGGGCCGCCCACCGCGGTCCAGGCGCGCACCGGGTCCTCCAGCGCCGCCGCGAGCACGGCGGGGGCGAGGCCGGCGGCGAACGCCTGGGGGGTCTGCACGACGCGCAGCCCCGACCGGTCGGGCGTCGCGACGGGGCGGCCGTCGGCGTCGACCTGCTTGACCGTGTCGGACAGCGGGAGCACCGGCACGGCGGCGGGGTGCCCGTCGAGCACGGCGGCGACGACGTCCGCGGTCAGCCCCGGTGGGGCGAGCGGCCGGGCCGCGTCGTGGACGACGAGCACACCGGGTGCGACCGGCCCGTCACCTCCGGGCGCACCCCGTCGTTGACGGGCGTGTGCCCCGAGGACGTCGTCGACGACGCGCAGCAGCGCGGTGACGTCGCCGTGCACGCGGACGGGCAGGCCGGAGCAGGCGCGGGCGGCGTCCTCCGCGCGGCCGAGCGCCAGCACCTCGACCCGGTCGACGCCGGGGGTCCCGACCAGGGCCCGCACGGCGCGGGCGATGATCGGGATCCCGGACAGCGACCGCAGGGGGTCCACGGTGCCGGCGGACCCGGTGCCGAGGACGACGACCCCGAGGACGGGCACTCCGGTGGGAGCGGTCAGGCGTTGGCGGTGGCGAGGACCTCGTCGAGGAGGACCTCGGCGCGCTCCTCGTCGGTGCCCTCGGCGAGCGCGAGCTCGCTGACGAGGATCTGGCGGGCCTTGGCGAGCATGCGCTTCTCGCCGGCCGACAGCCCCCGGTCCTTCTCGCGGCGCCACAGGTCGCGGACGACCTCGGCCACCTTGTTCACGTCACCGGAGGCCAGCTTCTCGAGGTTGGCCTTGTACCGGCGCGACCAGTTCGTGGGTTCCTCGGTGTGCGGGGCGCGCAGCACCTCGAACACCCGGTCCAGCCCCTCCTGGCCCACCACGTCGCGCACGCCCACCACCTCGGCGTTCTCGGCGGGAACACGCACCGTGAGGTCACCCTGCGCGACCTTGAGGACGAGGTACTTGCGCTCCTCGCCCTTGATGGTCCGGGTTTCGATCGCCTCGATCAGTGCGGCACCGTGGTGCGGGTAGACAACGGTCTCTCCGACCTTGAAAACCATGTGTCCATAGCCCCTTTCGCTGACTCGAGGTTAACACGTGCGCCACGGCCGGTGCAGCCCGCCCCGTGCTGTCGTCGCAGGTCAGGGGCTTGACATTGGGCAGCAAACGTGTTGGGAGCAGCCGCGTCGGCAGTGCGCCGATCGCGCGTCTAGGCTCTGCGTCGCAGGTCGCGCGCCCGCGCGAGCGCACCGACGTGGAGGTGGGACGATCGTGAGCCGCACTCGTGCGACGAGGCTGATCGCCGCGGCACTGATCGCCGCGGCCGCGCTGACGGGCTGCGGGGCCGGCCAGGTCGCGGGCACCGCCCAGCAGGTGTCGAACACGACAGGCGGCAACGCCCAGGTCGGGCCGCTCGCGCTGCGCACCGTGGCGATCGCGTTCGGTGAGGACGTCGAGGGCGGTGCGGTGTACCGGCGCGGGGACGACGCCCCCCTCAACATGACCGTCGTCAACGAGGCGGGCGAGGCCGACGAGCTGCTGTCCGTGAGCACGCCGATCGCCGAGTCGGTCGAGATCACGGGCACTACGGAGATCCCGTCCGGCCGCTCGCTCGTCGTCGGCGGGGACACCCAGCAGCAGGGGGCCGGGTCGCCCGGCGGCGCCCCCGTGACCACCCCGCAGCCGCGCGAGGAGGGCGAGCCCACCGCCTCGGTGGTCCTCGTCGGCCTGCGCGAGGACGTGCGCTCCGGCATCTCCTACCCGATCACCTTCACCTTCGCGCGCGCCGGCGACGTCACCGTCGCGGTGCCGGTGGACAGCAGCGCCGAGGCCCGTGAGGAAGCCGAAGAGGGCGAGTGACCCCTCGCACCCGGGCGCGGAGCGGCTACCGCTGCACGGAGTGCGGCGCCCAGGCGGCGCAGTGGGTCGGGCGCTGCCCGTCCTGCCAGGCCTGGGGCACGCTGGAGGAGACCGCGGCCCCGGCGGCCCCGGCCCGCGCCCGGGTCGTCGCGGGCGCGCCGAGCACCCCGGCCCGGCGCATCTCCGAGGTCGACCTCGACGTCGCCCGCGCCCGCCCCACGGGGGTCGCCGAGCTCGACCGGGTGCTCGGCGGCGGGCTCGTGCCGGGCGCGGTGGTGCTGCTCGCCGGTGAGCCGGGCGTCGGGAAGTCGACGCTGCTGCTGGAGGTGGCCTCGCGGGCCAGCGGGCGGGTGCTCTACGTGACCGGCGAGGAGTCGGCCGGGCAGGTCCGGCTGCGCGCCGAGCGGACGGGCGCGGTGCGGGAGGACCTGTACCTCGCGGCGGAGTCCGACCTCGGCTCGGTCGTCGGGCACATCGACGCGACCCGGCCCGACCTTGTGATCGTCGACTCGATCCAGACCATGTCCAGCGCCGACGCCGACGGCGCCCCGGGCGGGGTGACCCAGACGCGCGCGGTCACCGTCGCGCTCACGGGGCTGGCCAAGGAGCGCGGGCTGCCGGTGCTGCTGGTCGGGCACGTCACCAAGGACGGCGGCATCGCCGGGCCGCGCGTGCTGGAGCACCTCGTCGACGTCGTGCTGGCCTTCGAGGGCGACAAGCACTCGACCCTGCGCATGGTGCGCGGGGTGAAGAACCGCTTCGGCCCCGCCGACGAGGTGGGCTGCTTCGAGCTGCGCGACTCCGGCATCGTCGGGCTCGCCGACCCCTCCGGGCTGTTCCTGGCCCGCTTCGGCGGGCCGCCGGTGCCGGGCACGGCCGTCACCGTGGTCATGGACGGCCGGCGCCCGCTCCCGGCCGAGCTGCAGGCCCTGGTCACCGGCAAGGGCATCCCCAGCCCGCGCCGCGCCGTCAGCGGGCTGGACTCCGCGCGCGTCGCGATGCTGCTCGCGGTGCTGGAGAAGCGCGGCGGGATCAAGCTGAGCGACGCCGAGGTCTACGCCGCCACCGTGGGCGGCATGCGGGTGGTCGAGCCGGCCGCCGACCTCGCCCTGGCGCTGGCCGTGGCCTCGGCGCAGCGCGACGTCGCCCTGCCGTCGGACGTCGTGGTGCTCGGCGAGATCGGGCTGGCCGGGGAGGTCCGCCGGGTCACGGGGCTCGACCGGCGGCTGGCCGAGGCGGACCGGCTGGGGTTCACCCGCGCCCTCGTGCCCCCCGACCCGGGCCGGACGCCGCCCGGCATGCGGATCACCGAGGTCGGCGACCTCGGCTCGGTGCTGTCGGTGCTCAGGTAGCGGCGCCGGTCAGGTAGCGGTGCCGCTCAGGTGGCCGGGCTGCGCAGGAACGGCGTCGGCGCGCTGATCAGGTCGTCGATCCGGGTCATCACGCGGTAGGCGCCCGGCGGCACCACGGTGCGCGCCTCGGCGCAGCCCGGCACCGACGTCCGCCCGGCCCAGCGCACCGCGAACGCCACCGGCTGCCCGGGCACGAGCGTGCGCAGGTCGACGGTCTCGGGGTTGACGCAGTCGTTGCTCGACCACAGCCGGTCCGCCCCGTCGCCGCTCCACACGACGATCTCCTGGCGGGCGCCGTCGAGGTCGCGGACGCACGGCTGGTCGCTGACATTGACGACGACGAGCCGCAGCGTCGGGCGCTGGCCCACGCGGTGCTCGGGGGCGTCCACCTCGGCCGAGACGGTGAGCATGTCGTTGGTGCACGGCACCGGGCCGGTCGGGGGCGCGGGCACCGACGGCGGGACCGGGACGGGCTCGCGCGGGGTCTCGTCGGGCACCACGATCTCCGAGGTCGTGGTGGGGGGCTCTCCGGTCGTGGTCCCGGCGCCGGTCGGTGCGACCTCCGGAGGCGCGGTGTCGGAGGTCGCGGTGCCGGGTGCTCCGGTGTCCGACGCTCCGGTGTCGGAGGGCCCGGCCCCGGACGGTGCGACGACCTGCGGCCCGATCGCCCCCGGGCCCGTCGGCCCTCCCGTCCCCTCGGCCGCGGACGGGTCGGGGGACGGGAGGGCCGGCGCGGCCACCGCGGCGGGAGCGGTGGCGACGGGCCGGGGAGCGGGCGCGAGGAGCGCCGCAGTGGCCCAGACGAGCAGCGCGAGCAGCGAGGCCGCGGCGGCGACGGCCAGAAACCGCCGCCGCCAGTAGACGGCGGCGGGGAGGGGACCCACCGGCTGCCACACATCACGCAGAGTATCGGAATCATCACGAATCGTCGCTCACGGTGTAGGACGGCGTGTCGCGGGCTCCTACCTCCGGCTCCTGCTGCAGCGCGAGCAGGTGGGTCGTCGGTGCCCGGCCGGCAGCGCGATCGTCCTCATGCGCCGCAGCTGCCGCAGCCGCTCCCGCTGCCGCATCGGCCTGCGGGCCACTCGGGGGTGGCCGGGAGGACGGGCCGTGGCAGCATCACCGGCCGTGCTGCCCGATCTCGTCCACGACTGGTTCACGGCGCAGGCCCGCGACCTCCCGTGGCGGCGGCCGGACACCACCCCCTGGGGCGTGCTGGTCAGCGAGGTGATGCTCCAGCAGACGCCCGTGGCCCGCGTCGCGCCGGTCTGGCTCGACTGGGTCGCCCGCTGGCCCACCCCGTCCGCCTTCGCGGCCGCGTCCCGCGCCGACGTGCTGCGGGCCTGGGGCAAGCTCGGCTACCCCCGCCGCGCGCTGCGGCTGCACGAGGCGGCCGCGGTGATCGCCGCACGGCACGGCGACGTCGTGCCCGACGACGTCGAGGCGCTGGAGGCGCTGCCCGGCGTCGGCTCCTACACCGCGCGCGCCGTGCTGGCCTTCGGCTACGGCCGGCGCGCGCCCGTCGTCGACACCAACGTCCGCCGGGTCGTCGCCCGCGCGGTGCACGGCAGCGGGGAAGCCGGGCCGGCCCGCACCGCCGCCGACCTGCGCGACGTCGACGCCCTGCTGCCGCCCGTCGACGCCCGCGCCGCCGTCGTGTCGGCCGGGCTCATGGAGCTGGGCGCGGTCGTCTGCACCGCGCGCGCCCCCCGCTGCGGCGCCTGCCCGGTGCGGGCGGTCTGCGCCTGGCAGGCCGCGGGCCGCCCCGCCTACGACGGCCCGCGCAAGCCCGTGCAGGGCTTCGCCGGCACCGACCGGCAGGTGCGCGGCAAGCTGCTCGACGTGCTGCGCGCCGCCGACGCCCCCGTCGACCGCGCGGTGCTCGACGCCGTGTGGGACGACGCCGGCCAGCGCGACCGCTGCCTGGTGAGCCTGCTCGAGGACGGCCTGGCCGAGCAGCTCGACGGCGACCGCTACGCGCTCCCGGCCTGACCGGTGCCCCAGCGCGTGCGGTTCCGGCTCGACGACCACGCCGTCGCCGCGGTGCGGGCGCTGCGGGTGCGGGCGGGCGCCGACCCCGGGACGCCCGCCGTCACCGTCGCCGCGGCCGCCGCGGTCCCGGCCCCGGTGCGGGCCGCGCTGGCCGCCGAGGTGCGCCTGCTGACCCTGCCGACGCTGTGGCTCGCCACGCTCGGCACCGTCGCCGGACGCCCGGACGAGCTGGTGCTCGCCGCGGTCGTCGACGCCGAGCTCCTGGCCGTGCACGCCGCCGTGCACGACGCGCTGGCCGGGCGGGTCAGGGGCCCGGTGGCGGCCTACCTGCCCGGCACCTGGCTGCCGCACTGCGTGCTGGCCACCGACCGCCCGGCGGAGGCGTTCGCGGCGCTGCACCCCGTGGAGCCGGTCCGGGCGCGGGTCATCGGCGTGGAGGTCGACGGGTGACCGGCGCGTCGAGGTGGGTCCGCACGAACGGCTCCACCTCGGCCCGGTAGGCCGCGGCCGCCGTGCGGTGCACCAGGTGGCCCGAGCCGGGGACGCGGACGTACCGGGCGTCGCGCAGCCGCCGCGCCATCTCCGCCACCTGGCCGGGCGGGGCCACCGACTCCGCGGCCTCCACCAGCAGCACCGGGCAGGCGACCGCGTCGAGCTCGGCCCAGCGGTCCACCCGCGCCCACTCCGCGGCGATCGCGGTGGTGTGCTCCACGTCGGCGGCGAGGCGCCAGCCCTCGGGGCCGGCGACGGCGCTCTCGGCCAGGTAGTCCCCGAACTCGGGGTGGGGGTGGGAGAACGCGGCGCGCAGCGCGTCGCGGGTCGGCCACGTGCGCGGGAACGCGCGGAACCAGGCGGCGGCCGCGTCGGCGTCGCGGCCGACGAAGTCGACGCCCATGTCCTCGACGACGAGCGCGCGCACCAGGTCGGGGCGCCGGGCGGCGAGGAGGAGGCCGTGCAGCCCGCCCATCGAGTGCCCCACCACCACCGCCGGCCCGACCCGGTTCAGCAGCTCCGCGGCGTCGCGGGCCATCCGCTCGCCGGTCCACGGACCGCGCGCCTGCGACCGGCCGTGCCCGCGGGCGTCGGGGGCGAGGACGCGCCCGGGCAGCCAGGCCGCGACCGGCGCCCACGTCGCCGCGCAGCCCATCAGCCCGTGCAGCAGCAGCACCGGCGGACCGGCCCCGCCGAGCTCCCGCACGGCGAGATCCACGCCGTCGGAGGTGAGCACGCGGGTAGCGTAGGCGCCATGGCCGTCGTCAAGATCAATGCCATCGAGGTCCCCGAGGGTGCCGGACCGGAGCTGGAGAAGCGGTTCGCCGGCCGGCTGCACGCCGTCGACGGGCAGCCGGGCTTCCTGTCCTTCGAGCTGCTGCGTCCGGTGAAGGGCGAGGACCGCTACTTCGTGCTCACCCACTGGGACAGCGAGGAGTCGTTCCAGGCGTGGCTGAACGGCCCGGCCAAGGAGGCGCACGCGGGTGAGCGGGCGCGGCCGGTGGCGTCGGGGTCGTCGCTGCTGGAGTTCGAGGTCGTGCAGCGCTCCGTCGCGTCCTGAACGACCGCACCGCAGCCGCCCGCCTTGACCGGCGGGCACCCGCGGGCGGGAACCGGCGCGCACCTGGCACCGTTGCGCCCGACATGAGGACGTCGATCACCGACCGCTTCCCGGCGGTGCCCGCGCTGGCCTGGCGACCGCACCTGGCCGTCGTCCTGGCGGTGGTCGCGGTCCCGCTCACCAGGGCCGTACCGGTCGCCGCGGCGGTCGTCGGCGTCGTCGCGCTGGTGCTGGGCCTGCCCGCGCTGTGGCACCGCCGCCCCCGCCGGGGCCCGGCGCCGTCCCCCGACGACCTGGTCGTGCTCGTGCTCAACGTCTGGCTCGGCCGCGCCGACGCCGCCGCCCTCGCCGCGCTGGTCGAGCGGGAGACGCCCGATCTCGTCGTGCTCCCCGAGGCCGGGCCGGACTACTGCGGGAAGGTCGAACCGCTCGTCGCGGCGCTCGGCTACCGCGGCACCGCGTCAATCCGCCGGGGGCTGCCCGACGGCTGGGGCGTCACGGTGCTGACCGGTCCGCGCGCCGCCGGCGCCGTCGTGGAGCCCGGGCACGCCATGAGCCTGCCCCACGTGCGCATCACCGGCGGCCCGCTGGGCGACCGGTCCCTGTACGCGGTGCACACCACCGCCCCGGCCGAGCTCGGCCGGGTGCACGAGTGGCGCCACGACATGCGCGTCGCCGCCGGGTGGACGGCCGGGGGCGCGATCGTGGCCGGCGACGTCAACGCCACGCTGGACCACCGCCTGCTCCGCGCGGTGGGGCGCAGCGCCGGACCCGTCGGGACGGGCACGTGGCCGACCCGGTTGCCGCGCTGGGCCGGCATCCGCATCGACCACGTGCTGCTGCCGGCGGACCTCGCCGCCTCCGCCGCCTCCGTGCACGACGTGGCGGGCAGCGACCACCGCGCCCTGCTCGTGCGCCTGCCGGCGCTCGTGCGCGCGCAGGAGGGCTAGAACACCGCTGCGCGCGCACGAGCGGCGTGAGGCGCGGCTAGTCGGGGACGTCGGTCTGGCGCGGCACGACGATCCCGAACAGGTCGGCGAGCGCGGCCAGGCTGCCGGCCTGGAGGGACGCCGCCGGGACCGGGGTCCCGTCGATCCCGGGCAGCGCGCGGGTGGCGGTCGCGGCGGCGACCACGGTGGGGTGGTGGCCGAGGCTGAACGCCCCGCGCGCCGTCGAGGCGATGCACATGTGGGTCATGAAGCCGGCCAGCACGAGGGTGCTGCCGGGTGCGAGCCGGTCGTGCAGGTCGGTGCCGGTGAAGGCGTTGGGGTAGTTCTTGACGACCACCGGCTCGCCCTCGCGCGGGGCGACCCGGTCGACGATCGCCCCGCTCTCCGCCCGGACGTCGTAGGCCGATCCCGCGCCCGCGTCGTGCTGGACGTGCACGATCGGGATCCCCGCGCTGCGGGCCCGGTCGAGCAGCGCCGCGGCCTCGTCGATGGCCGGCTGGACGTCCTCCAGCTCCAGCACGCCGCGCGTGTAGGTGTTCTGGAGGTCGACCAGCACCAGCGTCGACCCCGAGAGCGGTGCGGGCTCGGCCGGCATCCCGGTGAGCGCGCGGAGGGTGGTCGGTCCGGACATGGGTGTCTCCCTCGGCGGGGTGGGTGGGTGCTCCCCGTACTCGTGCCGCGCTGCCGGGGCGTTAGGCGCTCCCGTGGTCGCCCGCATCTGCGGCGCCCCGGACCCTGACCGGTCCGCCAGTGCCGATCGGGGTCAGGATTGCCTGGGTCGACCGGGGCGGCGGATGCTGATGATCGTGAGCGAAACGGCGTCGTGCTACCCGGCGGCCGTGCGCGGGCCGGCGCCGGCCGGGGAGACCGGAGTCCACCCCGGCCACCCGCTCGCGCGGGTGCTGCCGCTGCTGCGCGACACGCTCGTCGCCATCGCCGACGAGGCGCTGCACCTCCTGGTCGTCACCGACGCGCAGGGCCGCATCCTGTGGTGCGAGGGCCCGCGCGACGTCCTGCGCCGCGCCCGGTGCGCCGACCTCGTCGACGGCCCGTGGTGGGACGGTGGCGCCGGGCGCCTCGTCCGCACCCACCACGCCTGGACGGGCGCGGCCTGCCCCGTCCACGACCCGGACACCGGCGAGGTGGTCGGCGCGGTGGACGTCTCCGCACCGTCGCGCAGCTTCCACCCCACCACGCTCGCGCTCGTCGTCGCGGCGGCCCGGCTCGCGGAGGGTCACCTGGCCGCGCAGCTCGCCGTCCGGGACGAGCGGCTGCTCGCCCGCAACCTGGCCCACCTGACCGGGCTGCGCGACGAGCCGGGGGCGCTGCTCACCCCGACCGGTCGCGTCCTGGCGGCGCAGCCGGCGGGCCGGCTGCCCGCGCGCGTCGCGCTGCCGCGCCGGGGCGACCGGGTCGCCCTCGCCGACGGCGGGGAGGGCGTGCTCGAGCCGCTGGTGGAGGGCTGGCTGCTGCGGCTGCGCGCGGCGCGGTCGGCGCCGCGGCCCGTGCTGTCGCTGCCGTTCCTCGGGGCCGAGCGGCCGCAGGCGGGCCTGGACGGGCGGCCCGTGCCGCTCACCCTGCGCCACGCCGAGCTGCTCGCGCTGCTCGCCCTGCGCCCCGACGGGTGCTCCGCCGACGAGCTCGCCACCGCCCTGCACGGTGACCCCGCCCGCGCGGACGAGGTGCGCGGGGACGTGCACCGGCTGCGCGGCGTGCTCGACCCCGGGGTGCTGCTCACCCGGCCCTACCGGCTCCGCGCGCGCATCGAGGCCGACTTCGTGCAGGTCCGCGCCGACCTGGCCGCCGGGGCCGTCCGGGCGGCGGCGCGGGCCCACCGCGGCCCCCTGCTGCCGCGCTCCGGGGCGCCGGCCGTCCGGGAGGAGCGCGAGCTGCTGGCCGCCTCCCTGCGCCGGGCCGTGCTCGACAGCCGCGACGCGGACGCCATGTGGGCGCTCGCCGGCACCCCCGACGGCGCCGGCGACGTCGAGCTGGCCCACCGCCTGCTGCGAGCCCTCCCGCCCCGTGACCCCCGCCGCCCGGTGCTGACCGCCCGCCTGACGGTGCCCGCCCGCTGAGCCGCTACCCCCGCGCGAGCCGGAGCAGGTGGTCGGTCAGCTCGACCGGGCGGGACAGCGCCACCAGGTGCCCGCCGGGCACCTCGTCGACGTCGAGCCCGAGCCGCTCGCGCGCGACGCGGCGCTGGAACTCGAGCGGGAAGAAGCGGTCGTCCCGCGCCGCCACGACCCGGGTCGGCACGTCCGGCCAGGCGTCCGGCCAGATGTCGGCGAAGATCCGGCCGGTCTGGTCGAAGGGCCGGCTGAACGCCTCCGCGGTGACGTCGGGCGGCACGTCGTGGAACATCGTCTCGCGCTGCTCGGGGTCGGCGTCGAGGTCGCGGCCGTCGCGGTCGGCGGCCGCGCGGATCGCGGTCTCGAAGCCGGTGGCCTCCCACCACCCGCCGAGCTGCTCCCCGGGCCGCGGGACCATCGCGTTGACCAGCACGAGCAGCCGGGCCCCCAGGCGCTGCGCCGCCACCGGGGCGGTGAACCCGCCCAGCGACTGCCCCACCACCACGACCCCGCGGCGCCCGCCCGCCGCGGCCACGACGGCGTCGGCGTAGGCGTCGAGCCCCGCGTCCTCCCGGCCCGCGGGGAGGTTGACCGCGATCCCCTCGTGGCCCCGCGCCGCCAGCTCGTCCACCACCCGGTGCCAGTACCACGCCGCCCCGCCGGCGCCCGGGACGAGCACGAAGGCGGTCATCGCCGTGCTCCGGGAACCATGCTCCTACTGTAGGAGCACTCCGTGCGTAATCACAAGCTATGATCGGCCGGTGCGGAGCTACGACGACCCTTGCGGGATCGCCCGCGCGCTCGACGCCGTGGGCGAGCGGTGGGCCCTGCTGGTGGTGCGCGAGCTGCTGCTCGGACCCAAGCGGTTCACCGACCTCGCCGCCGGGCTCCCCGGGGTCTCCCAGAACGTGCTCGCGCAGCGGCTGCGGGAGCTGGAGGCGGCCGGCGTGGTGGCGCGGCGCGCGCTGGGCCCGCCGTCCGGGGCGCGCGGGTACGAGCTCACCCCGGGCGGCGCCGAGCTGCGCGAGGTGGTCCTGGCGCTCGGGCGGTGGGGCAGCCGGCAGCCGCGGATCGAGGGCGCCGCGCTGGGCGTCGACGCCCTCGCCCTGGCCCTGGAGACGACGTTCGACGCGGCGGCGGCCGGGGACCTGCGGGCCGTGGTGGCTCTGCGGGTGGGGTCCGACCGGCTCGTCGCCCGCGTCGACGCCGGCCGCATCCGCCTGTCCCGCGGCGAGGCGGACGACCCCGACGCCGTGGTGGACGCCGACGCCGACGTCCTGCAGGGGGTCGTGTTCGGCGGTGCCCCGCTCCCCGCCGGGGCCGTGGCGGGCGACCGCGCGCTCGCCGAGCGGTTCGTGCGGCTCTTCCCGAGGCCCTCAGCGCGCCGGTGACCCCGGGTGCTCGTCGAGCCCGTCGGGGATGCCGTCGTCGTCGCTGTCGAGCAGCAGCGGGTCCTCGTGGCCGGCGCGGACGGCCTCCAGCTGAGCGGCCAGGGCGAGCCCCGCGAGCAGCGCGACACCGGTGAGGTTGGCCCAGATCAGCAGGGCCATCACGGCCGTGAGGGGGCCGTAGGTGTCGTCGAACCCGGCGGCCAGCACGACGTAGAGGGCGAGCAGCCCGGACCCGACCAGCCAGGCCAGCACGGTCACCGCCGCGCCCACGGCCAGCCAGGTGATCCCCGGCTGGCGGCGGCGGGGCGCGAACCGGAACAGCAGCGTGACGGCGACGACGAGCGCGGCCAGCCCGATCGGCCACCGCGCGACGTCCCACACCGTCTCGGCCACCCCGCCCCAGCTGTAGACCTGCTCGACGGCCCGTCCGAACGGCTCCCCGGCCACGATCAGCAGGAGCCCGACGGCGAGCGCGACGCCCGCCGTCGCCGTCAGCAGGGCGGCGCGGCCGTACTTGAGCAGGGCCGGGCGGTCGCGCTTGGTGCCGTAGACGCGGTTCGCCCCCCGCTCCAGCTGGGCGAAGGCCGAGGTTCCGGCGAGGAACGCCGTCGCCAGACCGAGCGCGACCACGACCTCGCCGCGCTCGCTCGCCTCCTCGCCGTTCCCGACGACGTCGGCCACCAGCGCGTCGCTGCTGCCGGGGGAGAGCTCCACGACGGTGAGCGCGACGACCCGCCCGAGCGACTCCCCGCCCAGCGCGGTCGCGAGCCCGGCGCCCGCGATGAGGAGCGGGACGGCGGCGAGCGCGAGCTGGAGGGCGAAGGCGCGGGCGTGGCTGAACCCGTCGCCGTAGCGGAACCGGACGAACGCCGAGCCGAGCAGGTGCCGCAGCCCGTAGCGGCGCACGGTGTGCCACGCGTCGTCGGCCGAGAGCAGCTCGCCCGACATGAGCTCCGTCTCGGGCACGGCGCGGACGGAGCTCACGCGCAGAACCTAGTGCCGACCGGGGGCCACACGCACGAACGGCCCGCCCCGGAGACCGGGACGGGCCGTTCGCGTGTCCTGCGCCGAGGCGCGGGGCTGGGATCCCTAGTGTGTCACTCGCCCTTGGCCATGTCGACCGGCGGGGCGTCGGGCACCGTGACGGGCTTGGGCTCACCGCGGAAGGTGAACACCGCCTTGTCGTCCTGCGCCCGCGACCCCTCCTTGGCGTCGGGGTCGATGCCCTCGACGTCGACGACCACGATCTGGCCGGGCTGGATCTCGCCGAAGAGGATCTTCTCCGACAGCTGGTCCTCGATCTCGCGCTGGATGGTGCGGCGCAGCGGCCGCGCGCCCAGCACGGGGTCGAACCCGCGGCGGGCCAGCAGGCCCTTCGCGGCCGGCGTCAGCTCGATGGCCATGTCCTTGTTGGCCAGCTGCGCCTCCACCCGCGTGATCATGAGGTCGACCATCGTGATGATCTGCTCCTCGTTCAGCTGGTGGAACACGACGATGTCGTCGATGCGGTTGAGGAACTCCGGGCGGAAGTGCTTCTTCAGCTCGTCGTTGACCTTCGTCTTCATCCGCTCGTAGTTCGACTGCTCGTCGTTGCCCTGGGCGAACCCGAGGCCGACCGCCTTGGAGATGTCCTGCGTGCCGAGGTTCGACGTGAAGATGATCACGGTGTTCTTGAAGTCCACCGTGCGGCCCTGGCCGTCGGTCAGGCGACCGTCCTCCAGCACCTGCAGGAGCGTGTTGTAGATCTCCTGGTGGGCCTTCTCGATCTCGTCGAACAGCACCACGGAGAACGGCTTGCGGCGCACCTTCTCGGTGAGCTGGCCGCCCTCCTCGTAGCCCACGTACCCGGGAGGGGCGCCGAAGAGCCGCGAAGCGGTGTAGCGGTCGTGGAACTCGCCCATGTCGATCTGGATGAGCGCGTCGTCCTCGCCGAACAGGAAGTTCGCCAGCGCCTTGGACAGCTCGGTCTTACCCACACCGGACGGGCCGGCGAAGATGAACGAGCCCGAGGGGCGCTTGGGGTCCTTCAGGCCGGCCCGCGTGCGGCGGATGGCCTGCGAGACCGACTTGACGGCCTCCTCCTGGCCGATGATCCGCTTGTGCAGCTCGTCCTCCATGCGGAGCAGACGCGTGGTCTCCTCCTCGGTGAGCTTGAAGACGGGGATCCCGGTCCAGTTGGCGAGCACCTCGGCGATCTGCTCGTCGTCGACCTCCGCGACGACGTCCAGGTCACCGGACTTCCACTGCTTCTCCCGCTCGCCCTTCTTGGCGAGCAGCTGCTTCTCCTGGTCGCGCAGGTGCGCGGCGCGCTCGAAGTCCTGCGCGTCGATCGCCGACTCCTTGTCGCGGCGCACGTTCGCGATCTTCTCGTCGAACTCGCGCAGGTCCGGCGGCGCGGTCATCCGGCGGATGCGCATCCGGGCGCCGGCCTCGTCGATCAGGTCGATCGCCTTGTCCGGCAGGAACCGGTCGGAGATGTAGCGGTCGGCCAGCGTGGCCGCCGACACCAGCGCGGCGTCGGTGATCGTGACGCGGTGGTGGGACTCGTACCGGTCGCGCAGGCCCTTGAGGATCTCGATGGTGTGCGTGACCGACGGCTCGGCCACCTGGATCGGCTGGAAGCGGCGCTCCAGGGCCGGGTCCTTCTCGACGTACTTGCGGTACTCGTCGAGCGTGGTGGCGCCGATCGTCTGCAGCTCGCCGCGGGCCAGCATCGGCTTGAGGATGCTGGCGGCGTCGATCGCGCCCTCGGCGGCACCCGCACCCACCAGGGTGTGGATCTCGTCGATGAACAGGATGATGTCGCCGCGCGTGCGGATCTCCTTGAGCACCTTCTTGAGGCGCTCCTCGAAGTCACCGCGGTAGCGGGAGCCGGCGACGAGCGAGCCCAGGTCCAGCGTGTAGAGCTGCTTGTCCTTGAGGGTCTCGGGGACCTCGCCCTTGATGATGTTCTGGGCCAGGCCCTCGACGGCGGCGGTCTTGCCGACGCCCGCCTCACCGATCAGGACGGGGTTGTTCTTGGTCCTCCGGGAGAGGACCTGCATGATCCGCTCGATCTCCTTCTCCCGGCCGATGACCGGGTCCAGCTTGCCCTCGCGGGCCGACTGGGTGAGGTTGCGACCGAACTGGTCGAGCACCAGCGACGAGCTGGGGGTGCCCTCGCCGCGCCCGCCGGAGCCGGACTCCTGGGGCTCCTTGCCCTGGTAGCCGGACAGGAGCTGCAGCACCTGCTGGCGCACCCGGTTGAGGTCGGCGCCCAGCTTGACGAGGACCTGGGCGGCGACGCCCTCGCCCTCGCGGATCAGGCCGAGCAGGATGTGCTCGGTGCCGATGTAGTTGTGGCCGAGCTGCAGCGCCTCGCGCAGCGACAGCTCCAGCACCTTCTTGGCCCGCGGGGTGAACGGGATGTGCCCGCTCGGTGCCTGCTGGCCCTGGCCGATGATCTCCTCGACCTGCTGCCGGACGCCCTCCAGGGCGATCCCGAGGGACTCCAGGGCCTTGGCGGCCACTCCCTCGCCCTCGTGGATGAGGCCGAGGAGGATGTGCTCGGTGCCGATGTAGTTGTGGTTGAGCATCCGGGCCTCTTCCTGGGCCAGGACGACAACACGCCTTGCTCGGTCGGTGAACCTCTCGAACATCTTCTCTCCTCGCCTACTGCGCCCTCGGTCCGCTGCGCCGCCGACCTGCGGGTCGTCGGGCCCCGTGCCCGAGCGCGCCGCGCTGTACACGCTCCCCCCACTGTATCGGCCGGGCGGGGGGTCACGCCCGTAACGCACGCCATGCGGGCGCAGCCGGTGACAACGCGTGAGCGAGCGGGGCCATTCCGCGCCGGCGTCAGTGCGCCTGGTGGTAGGCCTCCAGCACCTCGGACGGGATGCGGCCGCGCTCGTTGACCTTCATGCCCTGGTTCCGGGCCCAGGTGCGGATCGCCTGGTTCTGCTCGCGGTCGACCGTGGGCCGGGCCGTCGTGGCGGGGCGGCGGCGCGCGGAACCGCCGCCGGTGCGCCGGGCCGCGCCGACGAACTGCGCGAGCGCCTCGCGGAACTTGTCGGCGTTCTCCTTCGACAGATCGATCTCGTAGTTCCGGCCGTCGAAGCCGAACTCGACGGTCTCGTCGGCCTCGCCGCCGTCGAGATCGTCGACCAACCGGACTTCCTGGATCTGCGCCACTGCCGTGGACCCTTCTCTCGCACTCGACCGGACCGGTGGTCCGGCCGCATGTGCGATATTAGGGCAAGAACTACTCGGATCGCACCATGGGGAACAGGATCGTCTCGCGGATGCCCAAACCGGTGAGGGTCATCAGCAACCGGTCCACCCCCATTCCCATGCCCCCGGTCGGTGGCATTCCGTACTCGAGTGCGCGCAGGAAGTCCTCGTCGAGCTGCATCGCTTCCGGATCGCCGGCCGCGGCCAGCAGCGACTGGGCGGTGAGCCGTTCGCGCTGCTCCACCGGATCCACCAGCTCCGAGTACCCGGTGGCCACCTCGGTGCCGAAGACGAACAGGTCCCAGGTCTCGGCCAGCCGCGGGTCGGTGCGGTGGGCGCGGGCCAGCGGGCGCACCTCGACCGGGTAGTCGCGCACGAAGGTCGGGGCCACGAGGGTGTGCTCGACGAGCTTCTCGAAAAGCTCCAGCGTGATCTCGGCGGCGCCCCAGGTGTCCTTCAGCGGGACATCGTGGGCCGCCGCCAGCTCGCGCAGTTCCGCGACCGGGGTGTCGAGGTCGACCGGAGTCCCGACCGTTTCCGAGAGAGCGCGGTGCAGAGTCACCGAGCGCCACTCACCGCTCAGGTCGTGCTCCGTCCCGTCAGCGTGGCGGACCGTTTCGGAACCGAACACGGCGCGTGCGCACTCCACCACGAGACGTTGTGTGAGAGCAGCGACGTCGTCGTAGGTGCCGTAGGCCTGATAGGCCTCCAGCATCGTGAACTCGGGGGAGTGCGTGGAATCGATCCCCTCGTTCCGCATCACCCGGTTGATCTCGAAGACGCGCTCCACGCCGCCCACCACGCAGCGCTTCAGGAACAGTTCCAGCGCGATGCGCAGGTACAGGTCCTGGTTCAGGGCGTTGGCGCGGGTGACGAACGGCCGCGCCGTCGCACCGCCGTGCAGCAGCTGCAGCATCGGCGTCTCGACCTCGACGAACTCCCCGCCGTGCAGCACGTCACGCAGCGTGCGCACGACCTGCGCCCGCGTGCGGACCATGTCGCGGGCCTGCGGGCGCACGAGCAGGTCGACGTAGCGCTGCCGCACCCGCGTCTCCTCCGACAGCTCGGAGTGGGTGTTGGGCAGCGGCCGGACCGCCTTGGCCGCCATCGTCCACCGGTCGGCCATCACCGACAGCTCCCCGCGCCGGGAGGTGACCACCTCACCGTGCACGGCCACGTGGTCGCCGAGGTCGACCGCGGCCTTCCAGCGCGCGAGCTCCTCCTCGCCCACCTTCGCCAGCGAGAGCATGGCCTGCAGCTCGGTGCCGTCGCCCTCGCGCAGCGTGGCGAAGCAGAGCTTGCCGGTGTTGCGCAGGAACATCACGCGCCCCGCGACGGCCACCGCCTCGCCGGTGGCGGTGTCCGGGGGGAGGTCGGGGTGGGCGTCGCGGACGGCCCGCAGGGTCGACGTCCGCTCCACCTCGACGGGGTAGGGCTCCACCCCTGAGGCCAGCATCGCCGCCCGCTTCTCCCGGCGCACCCGGATCTGCTCGGGCAGGTCGGCGTCGGGCGGCACGGGGGGCGCGGTACTCACGGGCTGAGGGTAGTGAGGCGGCGCGGCCGGCCCGGCGGCGCCCGCCCCGGCCCCGCCCCGGCCCCTCCCCGGATCGCAGCAGGGTGGCCCTGCTGCTGCTGAGTCGCAGCAGGGCCACCCTGCTGCGGTCCGGGCGGGGAGGGGAGGGGAGCCGGCGGATAGCGTGGGTGTGTGAAGGGCCGGGGAGTCCGCGCCACCGCGTTCGGGCGCGTGGCGGCGGCGTACGCAGAGCACCGGCCCGGCTACCCCGACGAGGCGGTGGACTGGGCGCTGGGCGGGCCGGCGGCGCACGTCATCGACCTGGCCGCGGGCACGGGGAAGCTGACGGGGTCCCTGCTGGCGCGGCCCGGCACCGCGGTCACCGCCGTCGAACCCGACCGGGCGATGCTCGACGAGCTGCGGGCGCGCTTCCCGCGGGCGCGGGCCGTGGAGGGGGTCGCCGAGGCCGTCCCGCTGCCCGACGGGTGCGCGGACGCGGTCGTCGTCGGCACGGCCTGGCACTGGTTCGACCCGCCGCGCGCGCTCGACGAGGCCGCCCGGCTGCTCCGCCCGGGCGGGGTGCTCGCCGTGCTGTGGAACGGCGATGACCCGGACGTCGAGTGGGTGACCGGGTACCACGCCGCCGCGCAGCGCGGCCGCCCCGTCGTGCAGCAGTCCGGGGACCTCGACCGGTTCCCGCCGCACCCGGCGTTCACCGCGCCCGAACGCGCGAGGTTCCGCTGGGGCGTCCCCACCACCGTCGACGGGCTGCTCGCCACCCTGGCCACGCACTCGTGGGCGCTGGTGAGCACCCCGGCCGACCGCGACGCCGCGTTCGCCCGGGTGCGGGACTACCTCTCGGGCCGGCCGGGGACGGCGTCGGACGCGTTCACGCTGCCGGTGGTGACCGCCGGGTTGCGGGCGTTGCGCAACCAGGTCAGCCGCAGCCCGACCAGCGTGAGGTCGGGGACGTAGTCGGTGATCGTCTCGGAGATGCCGCGCACGAGCGGTGCGAGCCCGCCCGTGCCGAGGACGGTGACCGGACCCGCCTCCGGGCCGAGCTCGGCGACGATCCGGCGCACCAGGCCGTCCACCTGCCCGGCGAAGCCGTAGAGCACCCCCGACTGCAGGCACTCCACCGTGTTCTTCCCGATCACCGACCGGGGCGCCACGAGCTCGACGCTGCGCAGCGCCGCCGCCCGGCTGGCCAGCGCGTCCATCGAGATCTCGATGCCCGGGGCGAGCGCGCCGCCCAGGAACTCGCCCCGGGCCGACACCACGTCGATGTTGGTGGAGGTGCCGAAGTCGACAACGACGCACGCCGTGCCGTGCAGGCGGTGCGCGGCGAGCGTGTTCATCACCCGGTCGGCCCCCACCTCCCGGGGGTTGTCGACGAGCAGCGGGACGCCGGTGCGCACGCCCGGCCCCACGACGAGGGCCGGGTCGCCGCGCCGCGACAGCAGCAGCCGCAGCTCGCGCAGCACGCCCGGCACGGTGGACAGCGCCGCCACCCCGGAGACGCGCTCGGCGTAGCGGCCGAGCAGCGCGCCGAAGGCCACCTCCAGCTCGTCGGCCGTCATCCGCGGGTCGGTGCGCATCCGCCAGTCGCGCACCAGCGGCGGGTGCGGGTCGTCGTCGGCGGCGTCGTCGCCGTAGAGGCCGAGCGCGATCTGGGTGTTGCCGACGTCGACGCAGAGGAGCACGGGGTCGCCTACAGCTGCACTGCGGTGTTGTCGATCAGGCGGGTCGTGCCCAGCCGGCCGGCGACGAGCAGCCGCGCCCGGCCCGCCACGGGGTCGGGGCGCAGGTCGGCGTCGCGCAGCTCCAGGTAGTCGACGTCCAGCGCCGCCTCCTCGGCCAGGACGGCGCGGGCGGCGTCGAGCACCGCCTGCGGCCCGCGCGCGGATACGCCCGCCCCGGCCGTCAGGGCGCGGTGCAGCACCGTGGCCCGCGCCCGGTCGGCGGGGGAGAGGTAGGCGTTGCGGCTGGACAGCGCCAGGCCGTCGGGCTCGCGCACCGTCGGCACGCCGACGACCGAGAGCGGCAGGTCCAGGTCGCGCGCCATCCGCCGCACCAGCACGAGCTGCTGGTAGTCCTTCTCGCCGAAGTACGCGAGGTCCGGCGCCACGATCCCGAACAGCTTCGCGACGACGGTCAGCACGCCCGCGAAGTGCCCCGGGCGGACCGCGCCCTCCAGCTCGTCGCCCAGCAGCCCCGGGTGCACCCGGGTCTGCGCGCCCTCGGGGTACATCGTCGCCACGCCCGGGGTGAACGCCAGCTCGACGCCCTCGGACCGGAGCACCTCGAGGTCGGCCTCCAGCGGGCGGGGGTAGCGCTCGAGGTCCTCGCCCGCCCCGAACTGCAGCGGGTTCACGAAGATCGACACCGCGGTCACGGTCGCCCCGGGGGCCAGCCGCGCGTGGCGGATCAGCTCCCGGTGCCCGTCGTGCAGCGCGCCCATGGTCGGCACGAGCGCGACGCGGCGGCCGGCGCCCTTCAGGGCGCGGGTGACGGCGTGCAGCACCCGCGGGTCGTCGTGCACGGTGAGCTGTCCGGGGACGAAGCCGCCCCGGGTCCTCGCGGTGGTCAAGACTCCTCCTGGAGGGTGCGCAGGACGTCCTGCGCGGCGTGGTCGGGCAGCAGCCCGGCGGTCCGGGCGCGGTGGGCCGTGCGGACGGCCATCGCGCGGTAGGTGCGGGCCAGGTCGGGGTCGGCGGCGTCGAGCTCGCGCAGGTGGACGGCGACGGTGCCGGCGTCCCCGCGCGCGACCGGCCCGGTGAGCGCGCGGTCGCCGTGGCGCAGCGCGTTGTCCAGCGCGGCCGACAGCAGCGGCGCGACGAGCCGCTCGGCCGGGCCGATCCCGACGCCGTCGAGCAGCTGCACGCAGTCGCGCACCAGCGTGACCAGGTGGTTCGCCCCGTGCGCCAGCGCGGTGTGGTAGAGCGGGCGCAGCTCCTCGGCCACCCGCACCGGCTCGGCGCCCATCTCCACCACCAGCGCCTCGCCCACGCTCCACGCGACCTCGTCGCCGTCCGCCGCCGTGACGCCGACGCTGCACCCGGCGAGCCGGGCGACGTCCTCAGGGCGGCCGGTGAAGGTCATCACCGGGTGCAGGGCCAGCGGGAGCACGCCCCGCTCGGCCGCCGGGGCGAGCAGACCCGTGCCGTACGCGCCCGAGGTGTGGACGACGATCTGCCCGGCCCGGAACGCGCCGGCCGCGGCGAGCCCGCGCACGAGCCCGGGCAGGGCGTCGTCGGGCACGGCGAGCAGCACGAGGTCGGCCTTCGCGACGACGTCGTCGGGCGCCTCGCGGGGGACGCCGGGCAGCAGCGCCTCGGCGCGGCGGGCGGACTCGCGCGACACGCCCGACGTCGCGACGACGTGGTGCCCGGCCGCGGCCAGCGCCGCGCCCAGGACGGCGCCCACCCGGCCGGCGGAGACCACCCCGACGGCGAGCCGCGCGGGTCGGCCGGCAGCCATCGCCACTCCCATCCCGTCTCGGTCCCTCGGGGCACCGGACGTGTCGCGGACAGGCTAGGACCCCCGCCGTCCGGGCCGCCGCCCCCGGTGGCCGTCCTCACCGCTCCCGAGCGTCAGGAAAGCCACGTCCATGTCGTGTGGTGACCTGAACGTGGCTTTCCTGACGTCGAGGGGGACCGGTCAGTCCTGCCGGTCGCCCCGGATGAAGGCCTCGACCGCGTCGCGGGCGACGTCGTCGCCGTACTGCTCGGGCGGGGACTTCATGAAGTAGCTGCTGGCCGACAGGATCGGTCCACCCACGCCCCGGTCCATGGCGATCTTCGCGGCGCGCACGGCGTCGATGATGATGCCGGCGGAGTTGGGGGAGTCCCAGACCTCGAGCTTGTACTCCAGGTTCAGCGGCACGTCGCCGAAGGCGCGGCCCTCCAGGCGGACGTAGGCCCACTTGCGGTCGTCGAGCCACGCGACGTAGTCGGACGGGCCGATGTGGACGTTGTCCTTGCCCAGGTCGCGGTCGACCTGCGAGGTGACCGACTGGGTCTTGGAGACCTTCTTGCTCTCCAGCCGCTCGAGCTCCTTCATGTTCAGGAAGTCCATGTTCCCGCCCACGTTGAGCTGCATCGTGCGGTCGAGCTGCACGCCGCGGTCCTCGAACAGCTTCGCCAGCACCCGGTGGGTGATGGTGGCGCCGACCTGGCTCTTGATGTCGTCGCCGACGATCGGCACGCCCGCGGTGCGGAACTTCTCGGCCCACACCGGGTCCGAGGCGATGAACACCGGCAGCGCGTTGACGAAGCCGACGCCGGCGTCGATCGCGGCCTGGGCGTAGAAGCGGTCGGCCGCCTCGCTGCCGACCGGCAGGTAGGACACCAGCACGTCGACCTGCGCGTCGCGCAGCGCCTGCGCCACGTCCACCGGCTCCTCGTCGGACTCGGTGATCGTCTCGCGGTAGAACCGGCCCAGCCCGTCGAGGGTGTGCCCGCGCTGCACGGTGACGCCGAGCGGCGGCACGTCGGCGATCTTGATGGTGTTGTTCTCGCTGGCGCCGATGGCCTCGGACAGGTCGCGGCCGACCTTCTTGGCGTCGACGTCGAAGGCGGCGACGAACTGGACGTCGCGGACGTGGTAGCCGCCGAAGTCGACGTGCATCAGTCCCGGGACGCGCTGCGTCGGGTCGGCGTCGGCGTAGTACTGCACGCCCTGGACGAGCGACGCGGCGCAGTTCCCGACGCCGACGATCGCCACACGGACCTGACTCATGGCCGGTTCCTCCTGTTCATGGGGTTGCTTCCGGCCGTTCGCCGGGGACGTCGCGCTGCTCGGCGCGTTCGGTCTCGATGAGTTCGTTGAGCCAGCGGACCTCGCGCTCGCACGAGTCGAGGCCCAGCTGGTGCAGCTGCTGGGTGTAGCGGTCGATCTGCTCGCTCGCGCGGCCGAGCGCGGAGCGCAGGCCCTCACGCCGCTCCTCCACGGCCCGCCGGCGGCCCTCCAGGATCCGCATCCGGGCCTCGGCGGGCGTGCGGGAGAAGAACGCGAGGTGGACGCCGAAGCCGTCGTCGTCCCAGGACTGCGGGCCCGACTCCGCGAGCAGCTCCGCGAAGCGCTCCTTGCCCTCGGCGGTGATCCGGTAGACGCGCCGGCCGCGCCGGGAGCGCGACCAGCCGGCCTCGTCCTCGGCCACCTCCTCCTCGGCGATGAGGCCGGCCCGCGTCATCCGGCGCAGAGCCGGGTAGAGCGAGCCGTAGGAGAACAGCCGGAAGCCACCGAGCCGGACGCCGAGCTGTTTGCGCAGCTCGTAGCCGTGCACGGGGGCCTCGTGGAGCAGGCCCAGGATCGCCAGTTCCAGCATTCCCACGCCTCCTCCACATAGTAGGTGGTGTACCCGAGCATATCGGTCCGATACATCTGCGCGAGTCGTGGAGACCGGGATCACCGGCGGTCGCGGCGTTGACCGGAACCGCACCGGCCCCCCGCGTACCCTGATCGCGTGCGCACGCAGCGGCAGGTCGTCGACTACGCGTTGCAGCGCCGCGCGCTGCTCGCCGACGTCCGCGCCGGCCGGGTGGGGCTCGCGGCGGTCTGCGACGCCGACCCCTACCTGCAGCGCGCCGCCCGCTACCACGGCGAGGAGACCACCCGCTCCTGCCCGCTGTGCCGCGAGGAGCGGCTCGTGCAGGTGTCGTGGGTCTTCGGCGAGTCGCTCGGCGCGGCGTCCGGCTCGGCCCGCAAGCCCGGTGAGCTCGACGAGCTGGCCGCGCGGCTGACCGACTTCACCGTGCACGTCGTCGAGGTCTGCGGCACCTGCGGTTGGAACCACCTCGTGCTGTCCTACGTCCTGGGCACCGGCTCCCCCGAGCGCCGGCGCACCAGTCCCCGGCGCAGGGGCAGCGGCACGTGACACCCCCGAGCGCGTGTGCTCCCCCACACCGCCGATCCCCGAGGAGCGCCTGGTGAACGAGCGCGACCCCCGAGGAGGTCCGCCTCCCCGACGGGCGGGCGTCCCCCCGCGCCCGCCCGGCCCGCGCGGTCCCCACCGCGCCGGTCCCGTCCCCCCGCCCCGGCGCGCCTACGGGCCGCCGCCCGGCCGCCCGCCCGCACCGATGGCACCGCCGCCGCACCACGGCCCGCGGCCCGGCGGCGTGCCGGGCGCGGGGATGCCGCTGCTCACCCACGAGGAGACCGGCACCGAGTCGGTGGCCCGCAACAACCGCGCCGTCGCGCTGGCCGAGCGCCCGCCGCCGCCCGAGGTGCGCCGCCCGCGCCCGGAGCGCCGGCCGGAGCCGGCCCGGCGCACGCCGTGGCAGCGGATCCGGCGGATCCTCTACGTGCTGCTGGGTCTGATGGTGCTGGGTCCGTTCCTCGCGTTCGTCGTCGGCTGGTTCCTGTTCCGGGTGCCCACGGCCGAGGACGTGGCGCTGGAGCAGGTGTCGCGGTTCACCTACGCGGGCGGGCAGGAGTTCGCCGCCCTGCGGCCGACCACCGAGGACGGCGAGGTCGTCAACCGCACCGTGGTCCGCCTCGACCAGGTGCCGCGGCACGTGCGGGACGCCGTGCTGGCCGCGGAGAACAAGGACTTCTACACCGACCCGGGCTTCGACCTGTCCGGCATCGCCCGCGCCGTCTACAACCAGCTCACCGGCGGCGTCGGCGGCGGGTCCACGATCACCCAGCAGTACGTCAAGGTGACGACGGGCGAGGACGACTTCTCGCTGGTCCGCAAGTACAAGGAGGTCGTGCTCGCGGTCAAGATCACCCGTGAGCGCACCAAGGACGAGATCCTCGAGGGCTACCTCAACGTCATCTACTTCGGCCGGGGCGCCTACGGCATCCAGGCGGCCAGCCAGGCCTACTTCGGCAAGAACGTCGCCGACCTGACGGTGTCGGAGGCGGCGATGCTGGCCGGTGCGATCCAGGCGCCCTCGCGCTGGGACCCGGCGAAGGACCTGGAGGGCTCCACCCGCCGCTGGGACTACGTGCTCGGCCAGATGGTCGGCGCCGGCATGATCACCCCCGAGCAGCGGGCCGCGGAGACCTTCCCGGCCTTCCAGCCCACGGCCCCGGCGTCGAGCGGCCTGCCCGCGGACAGCCTCGGCCACGTCGTCGAGCAGGTGCAGCAGGAGCTGGAGAGCCTCGACATCACCTCGGACCAGCTCAGCACCGAGGGCCTCACCATCGAGACCACGATCGTCCCCGAGCGCCAGCGCGAGGCGATCGACGCCGTCACCGAGCAGCTCGACGGCCAGCCCGAGAACCTGCGGACCGCCCTGATCTCCATCGACCCCCGATCGGGCGCGGTCCAGGCGTACTACGGCGGTGCGAACGGGCAGGGCCTCGACTACGCGCAGAGCGACCAGCTGCCCCCCGGGTCGTCGTTCAAGCCGTTCGTGCTGGCCGCAGCGCTGCAGGCCGATCCGGAGATCGGGCTCGGCACCGAGTACGACGGCTCGTCGGGGCAGAACCTCGCGGGCACGGTGGTGCGCAACTCCGAGGGCTTCGACTGCGCCCGCTGCTCGCTCAAGACCGCGATGACCCGGTCGATCAACACCGTGTTCTACCAGCTGGGCCTGGACGTCGGGCTGCAGCGGGTGATCGACACCGCGCACGCGCTCGGTGTCCCCGACCAGTACGCCACCGAGGCGCGGGGCGGCATCACGCTCGGCGACCAGCCGGTGCCGCCGATCCACATGGCCTCGGCCTTCGCCACGTTCGCCGCCGACGGCGTGCGGCACGAGCCCTACTTCGTCAACCGGGTCACCGCCGCCGACGGCCGCGTCCTGTACGAGCGGGTCCCGCAGGAGGGCGAGCAGGTGATCCCGCAGCAGGTCGCCCGCAACGTCACCGAGGCGATGATCGACGTGCCGAGCTTCGCGAACCGCGCCCTCGCCGGCGGTCGGCCGGTGGCCGGCAAGTCGGGCACCAACCAGCTGGGCCGCGACGGCGCCAACCGCGACGCGTGGTTCGTGGGCTACACCCCGCAGCTGGCCACGGCCGTGTGGGTCGGCACCGACGCGGGCGAGGCGATCGAGGACGCGAACGGCCGGGCCATCTACGGCCGCATGATCCCCGGCGGGATCTGGCAGCAGTACATGAACGGCGCCCTGCAGGGCGAGGACGTCGTGCGGTTCTCCCCCTTCGTGCCGATGGGCCGGGCGCCGTTCGAGGAGGACGTCGACGAGAACGGCAACGATGTCGTCGAGGACCAGGACCAGGGTCAGGACGACGGCGAGGGCGACGGGAACGGCGACGACGGCGACGGGGACGGCGACGGGTTCGGCGGCGACGGCGGCAACCCGTTCGACGACTTCTTGGGCGGCGACGGCGGCGACTTCTTCGGCGGTGACGGCGACGGCGGTGGCAACGGCGGCGACGGTGATGGTGACGGCGGTGGCAACGGCGGCGACGGCCGCGGTGACGGTGACGGCCGCGGTGACGGCCCCGGCCGCGGGGACGGTGACGGCGACCGGGATCGGCGCGACCTGACGCCGGACCGCGGCGAGGACGAGGACGAGTGACGCGCGGCGCCACCGCCCGGCGGGGGGAGGACGGGGCGCCGCGCACCGTGCCCACCTGGACCGACCCGCTGGCCGCCGCGGCCAGCCGGGCGGTCGGCGGGCCGCTGGGCCGGCACGCGCTCCTGGGCCGCGCCCGGTTCTGGACGCCGCTGCGGGTCGTCCTGCTCATGGCCGTGGCGGTGCTGGCGCTGTCATGGCTGGGCAAGTCGCCGTGCTCGGCGCAGTACGTCACCGACGACGGGCGGCTCGCGCTGGACTGGCGCGACGGCCGCCAGTACGTCGCGATGTGCTACTCGGACACGATCCCGCTCTACGGGCTGGAGCGGCTCGACGAGCCCGGTGCGCTGCCCTACCGGGACCCCTGGATCGAGAACGCGGGGCAGCCCGACGAGCGCGTGCGCTACATGGAGTACCCGGTGCTCACCGGCTTCCACCAGTGGGCCGCCGCCCGGGTCGCGGACGCCTGGCTGGCCGCGGCCGACCGGCTGGCCTGGCTGCCGTCGGCGCTGCCGGTGGTCGTCTACTTCGCGGTGTCGGCGTCCTGGCTGGCGCTGGCCTGGCTCGTGGTGGTGTGGGCGGTGCACGCGCTGCGCCCGTCGCGGCCGTGGGACGCCGCCCTCGTCGCGCTGTCCCCGCTCGCGCTGGTGCACGTGTTCACGAACTTCGACGCGCTCGCCGTCGCGGCGGCCACGGCCGGGCTCCTGGCCTTCGCGCGGGGCCGGCCCTGGGTGGCCGGGGTGCTGCTCGGGATCGGCGGCGGCTTCAAGTTCTACCCGCTGCTGCTGCTCGGCCCGATCGTGCTGGTGGGCCTGCGCCGCTGGCGCGACGGCGGCTCGCCCGCCTCCGCGCTGCGCACGGCGGCGGCCGCGCTGGCCGCGGTGGTGGCGGTGAACCTGCCGGTGGCACTGGCCTGGCCCGTGGGCTGGTGGGAGTTCTTCCGGCTCAACCAGACCCGTCCCGCCGACCCCGACTCGCTCTACTACGCGCTGTCCTACTTCACCGGCTGGGACGGGTTCGACGGCCCGCTCGCCGCGGGGCAGCCGCCCGTCGTGCTCAACGCCGTCACCGCGGTCCTGTTCGCCCTCTGCTGCGCCGGCGTCGCCGTGCTCGCCTGGCGCGCGCCGCAGCCCCCGCGGATCGCCTCGCTGGCCTTCCTGGTCGTGGCGGCGTTCCTGCTGGTCAACAAGGTGTGGAGCCCGCAGTACTCACTGTGGCTGGTGCCGCTGGCCGTCCTCGCCCTGCCGCGCACGCGACTGCTGCTGGCCTGGATGACGATCGACGCGCTGGTCTGGGTGCCACGCATGTACTTCTACCTCACCCCCGACGACATGGGCCTGCCCCCGGGCTGGTTCCTCGCCGCCGTGCTGCTGCGCGACGCGGCCGTGCTCGGGCTCGTCGGGCTCGTCGTGCGCTCGGTGCTGCGGCCCGACCGCGACCCCGTGCGCACGCTCGGCGACCCCGACTGGCCCGCCCCCCGGCCGGAGCCCGCCCGTGCCGCCGCGCCCTGACGTCGCCGCGGCGCTCGACGGGTTCCCGCGCCGGGCGGTCGACCCCGGCGCGCACGCCGCCGCGGCCGTCGCGATCACGCTGGTCGACGGCGGCGCGGCCTTCCTGCTCACCCGCCGCGCCACCACGCTGCGCCGCCACGCGGGGCAGTGGGCGCTCCCGGGCGGGCGGATCGACGCGGGGGAGACCCCGCCCGGCGCCGCCCGCCGCGAGCTGGCCGAGGAGCTCGGTCTGGTCCTGGACGCCGACGCGGTGCTCGGCGTGCTCGACGACTACGCCACCCGGTCCGGGTTCGTCATCACCCCGGTCGTGCTCTGGGCCGACGACGCCGACGACCTCGCGCCGAACCCCGCGGAGGTGGGCGAGGTGCACCGCGTGCCCGTCGCCGCGCTCGACGTCGAGCCGCGCTTCCTCACCATCCCCGAGTCCGACGCGCCGGTGATCCAGCTGCCGCTGATGGGCCGGTTCGTGCACGCCCCCACCGGCGCGGTGCTCCACCAGTTCCGCGAGGTCGTGCTGCGCGGCCGCCACACCCGCGTGGCGCACTACGAGCAGCCCGTCTTCGCCTGGCGCTGAGGCGTCCCCGGATCAGGCGGGGGTCCGCACGGCGTCCGCCGCGCGCTCGCCGGGTCGCTCCGCGCCGGCGGCGAGGGGATCGGGGAGCCGCAGGAACGTCACGAACAGCACCACCAGCAGCGCCGCCCGGCCCCACACCCCGACGGCGACGGCCTGCGCCGCGACGCCGTCGTAGATGCCGGCCGGGGGGCCGTAGTCGAGGCTGTGCAGCCAGCGGAAGATCCCGATGCCCATGACGGCGTCGGCGACCAGGTAGGAGACCACCCACCGCCACGGCACGGCCAGCAGCACGAAGAACGGCAGCAGCCACAGCGTGTACTGCGGCGAGTGCACCTTGTGCAGCAGCATGAACCCGCACAGCATCGCCGCGCTCACCGCGACCCACGGGTAGCTGCCGGTGCGGCGGAACCGCCACCAGCCCGCGGCCAGGGCCACCGCGAAGGAGGCGAGCACGGCCAGCGGCGACACCACGTCCATCAGCGCCTGGAAGTCCAGGTTCTCCGGGTCGGACTCGGGCCGGAAGCCCCAGTACCAGATCGAGTTCGTGGTGAGGTCGACGTTGCGCAGCTGCTGGAACGTGAACGACGCCCGCCAGCCCTCGTACCCGGCGAGCGCGAACGGCAGGTTGACCAGCACCACCGTGCCGGCCGCGGCCAGCCCGACGCGGAGCGCGCCCCACCAGTGCAGCGCGCCGGGCCGCGACTGGGCCAGCACGTGCAGCGCGAGGGGCAGCACGAACGCGCCCGGGTAGAGCTTCAGCGCGAACCCCAGCCCGAGCAGCACCGCGGCGACCACGGCGCGGTCGGCCAGCGGCCTCTCGCTCGCGCGCCCGTGCACCACGTAGACCGCCCCCACGGCGCACGCCACGACGGGCAGGTCCCAGTTGTGGAAGGCGTAGAGGACCAGCGGCGGCCCGATCGCCCACAGCAGCGCGCGCCAGCGGGACAACCGACCCAGCATCCAGCCGGTGAGCAGCCCGAACGGGGCCATGAGCAGCGCGGAGCCGAGCAGGAACTGCCCGTCGTTGGCGGCGAACAGCGCGCCGGCCCAGATGAGCACGCCGGTGAGCACGGGGTACTCGACGACGCCGCCGACGAGCTGGCCCTCCGGGGTGATCGAGCCGGAGACGTAGGGGAAGACGTGCTTGTCGATGTCGCGGCCGAGCCAGAGGAACTGGATGTCGGAGTAGCAGACGTCGCGGTCGACGCGGATGTCGAAGTCGGGCTGGCTGCGCCCGGCCGCGTCGAACTCGGGGCCGACGCAGCGCGCCTTGTTGGCGTAGCCCAGCAGCAGGGTGAGCCCGGTGAGCAGCACGAGCACCGCGACGGCACCGGCGCCGGCCCTGCGGCGCGGCGACGGCCGCTCCGACGCGGCCTGCGGCTCGACGGCGGTGCTCGTCACCGCCGTCGCACCCGTGCGGCCGTCATCGCAGCGCCCCGCGCAGGAACGCGATGTCGGCCCGCTGCCCCTCGGCCGGGGTCTCGACCACGACGGGGGCGCCGGCCGCAGCGCAGACGGCGGCCAGGACGTCCGGCTCGATGGTGCCGGAGTCGATGTTGGCGTGCCGGTCGCGGGCCGAGTCGAACCCGTCGCGCGAGTTGTTCAGGTGCACCAGGTCGATCCGACCCGTGATCGCCTTCGCCCGGTCGACCACGCCGACCAGCTCCTCGCCGCCGGCGTGCGCGTGGCAGGTGTCCAGGCAGAACCCGGCACCGAACCCGCCCACCGCGTCCCAGAGCCGGGCCAGGGCGTCGAACCGCCGGGCCATGGCGTTGTCGCCGCCCGCGGTGTTCTCGATGAGGATCGGCACGGCGAAGCCGCCCGCGTCGGCCTGGCGCTCGAAGAACTTGCGCCAGTTGTCCACGCCCGCCGCGGCGTCCTCGCCCTGGGTGACGTGCCCGCCGTGGACGACGAGCCCGATGGCGCCGACCTCGGCGGCGGCCTCCGCGTGCTGCACCACCAGCTTCCGCGACGGGATGCGGATCCGGTTGTTCAGCGAGGCCAGGTTCACCACGTAGGGCGAGTGCACGACGACGCCGAGCTCGCCGGCGCGCAGCTGCTCGGCCTGCGGGTGGGTGGCGGGCTTCTTCCAGCTCTGCGGGTCGGCCAGGAACACCTGCACGATCTCGGCGCCGCGCTCGGCCGCCGTGGCGATCGGGTCGTCCTCGCGCACGTGGGCCCCGATGAGCATGGGCGTGAGGATAGTGGGCGGCACCGTCGGTGATGGTCCGCGGGGCGCCGGGGGCGCGGCGGGGACGTCGCGAACCCGCAGGTAGAGTGGCCCGGTCATCCCGCCGCTCGTCGTGAGTGTCGGGGTGCGGTGAGAACCTCCTGCCGCGGGACCGACCCGCGGCCGCCTGAGACCGTAGGAGGTGAGTGTTCTCATGCGTCACTACGAACTGATGGTCATCCTGGACCCCAGCCTGGACGAGCGCACCGTGACGCCGTCCCTGGAGCAGTTCCTCACCGTCGTCAAGAACGACGGTGGCACCGTGGAGAAGATCGAGGTGTGGGGCAAGCGCCGCCTGTCCTTCGAGATCCTCAAGAACGCCGAGGGCATCTACGCCGTCCTCGAGATCACCTGCGAGCCGGCCACCGTGGCCGAGCTCGACCGCCAGCTGGGGCTCAACGAGTCCGTGCTGCGCACGAAGGTGCTGCGTCGCGAGCCGAAGAAGCGGCCCGCAGCGACCGCCGCAGCGGCGAGCTGAGGCGGCGGCGATGGCCGGCGAGACCGTCATCACCGTGGTCGGCAACCTGACCGCCGACCCCGAGCTGCGGTTCACCCCGTCGGGCGCCGCGGTCGCCAACTTCACCGTGGCCGCCACGCCGCGCACCTTCGACCGCCAGTCCGGCGAGTGGAAGGACGGCGACGCGCTGTTCATGCGCTGCAACGTGTGGCGCCAGGCGGCGGAGAACGTCGCCGAGACCCTCACCCGCGGCATGCGCGTGATGGTGTCGGGGCGGCTGCGCCAGCGCAGCTTCGAGACCCGCGAGGGCGAGAAGCGCACCGTCGTGGAGCTGGAGGTCGACGAGGTCGGCCCCTCGCTCAAGTACGCCACCGCCAAGGTCAACAAGGTCAGCCGCGGCAGCGGCGGCGGTGGCTTCGGCGGCGAGGGCGGGGGCGGCGCTCCCCGTGGCGGCGGCAGCGGTGGCTCCGGTGGGGGCGGCGGCTACGACGACCCGTGGAGCTCGGCCCCGCCGGCCGGCAGCGGCCCGGCGGCCGACGACGAGCCCCCCTTCTGATCACGCTCTCCCGAGCACCCTCTGCGAACCAGTACCAGGAGCACCACCATGGCCAAGCCCGTCCTGCGCAAGCCCAAGAAGAAGGTGTGCGCGTTCTGCAAGGACAAGGCCCAGGACATCGACTACAAGGACACCGGCCTGCTGCGGAAGTTCATCTCCGACCGCGGCAAGATCCGGGCTCGCCGCGTCACCGGCAACTGCCGGCAGCACCAGCGGGACGTCGCCGTCGCGGTGAAGAACAGCCGCGAGGTCGCCCTGCTGCCCTACACCTCCACCGCGCGATAAGGATCCGCTGATCATGAAGCTCATCCTCACCGCCGACGTGCCCAACCTGGGCGCACCCGGCGACGTCGTGGAGGTCAAGGACGGCTACGGCCGCAACTACCTGCTGCCCCGCAAGCTGGCCACCGTGGCCACGCGCGGAGCCGAGAAGCAGGTCGCCTCGATCCAGCGCGCCCAGAAGGCCCGCCAGATCAAGGACCTCGGCCACGCCAAGGAGGTCGCCGCCCAGCTCGGCGCCCTCACCGTCACCGTCAAGGCGAAGACGGCGGGCGACTCGGGCCGGCTGTTCGGCTCGGTCACCACCGCCGACGTCGTCGACGCCGTGCGCGCCGCGGGCGGCCCCCCGCTCGACCGGCGCGCCGTCGAGCTGGCCGGTCAGATCAAGACCACCGGCACGCACCCCGTCACGGTGCGGCTGCACCCGGAGGTCACCGCGGCCGTCGACGTCACGGTCGTCCCCCAGTAGGGACTCCCAGCAGCGACGCTGCGTGACGGGGCGGGATCGGGGTCGGACGACCCGGGTCCCGCCCCGTCGGCGTTCCCGGCGCCGACCGCACCGGTGCGGCCCCAGCTGTCCGGAAGGTGCGCCCCGTGCGCCGGGTGAGCGCCTGCCAGCGCTGAGCGGGACCGGGCGCGACACGCCGGGGAGAGCGTGCCGAGCGACACGCCCCACAACTTTGTCCACAACCGTGCACAACCCTCCTACCAGCGGAAAGCGCCGTACAGCGCGAGTTGTCCCCAGTGTGTCCACAGCGGGCTCCCCCTGCCCGTCCGGTCGGTGCCCCGCCCGTCCCCACGCCGTCCCCAGGTCTGTGCACAGGCCGGTTTGGTCGTGGCGCCGCCGACCCCTACCGTCGCGCGGGTACCGATCAACGACTCGCGGGTCGTCCGCCGTTCGCCCGGCGGTCACCGGTCCGACGCCCGAGCGCTTCGAACCGATGTTCGATACAATGACGACGGGGGTGACGCTGCGTATGACTCTCCAGGACCTGTCCCGGAGCGGCGACGGACCGCGAGGCGGTGCCCGGGGTGACGGCGACGGCCGCCGCGGCCCCCTGCGCGCCACCGAGGACGCCGCGCCCACCCCGTTCGACCGCCAGCCCCCGCAGGACCTCACCGCCGAGCAGTCCGTGCTCGGCGGCATGCTGCTGAGCAAGGACGCCATCGCCGACGTCGTCGAGGTGCTGCGGCCCGACGACTTCTACAAGCCGGCCCACCAGACCGTCTACGACACGATCCTCGACCTCTACGGCCGCGGCGAGCCCGCCGACGCCGTCACGGTGGCCGCCGAGCTGCAGCGCCGGGGCGACCTCATCCGCCTGGGCGGCGCGCCCTACCTGCACACGCTCATCGCCACGGTGCCCACGGCGGCCAACGCCGCCTACTACGCCGAGATCGTCGCCGAGAAGGCCATCCTGCGCCGGCTGGTGCAGGCCGGCACGCGCATCGTCCAGCTCGGCTACCACGGCGCCGACGGCGCCGAGGTCAACGACGTGGTCGACCGCGCCCAGGCCGCCATCTACGAGGTCACCGAGCGCTCCACCAGCGAGGACTACGTCGCGCTGGAGGAGCTCCTGCAGCCCACGATGGACGAGATCGACGCCATCGCCTCCCGCGGCGGCGTCGCCCTGGGCGTCCCCACGGGGTTCACCGACCTCGACGCCGCCACCAACGGCCTGCACCCCGGGCAGATGATCGTCGTCGCGGCGCGACCCGGGCTCGGCAAGGCGCTGGCGCTCGACACGCCCCTGCCCACGCCCACGGGCTGGACCACCATGGGCGCGGTCGCCGTGGGCGACCGGCTCCTGGGGGCGGACGGCAGGCCCGTGCGGGTCGTCGCGGCGACCGGGGTCATGACCGGTCGGCCGTGCTACGAGGTGGAGTTCTCCGACGGCTCGGTCATCGTGGCCGATGAGCAGCACCAGTGGCTGACCGAGACCCGAGCCGCCCGCCGCGCCCGGCGGGGGGCGCGGGCGCGGGGCGGTGCCCCCCGCGTCGGGCCGGCCGTCGTCACCACCGCCGAGATGGCGGCCACGCTGCGCTGCGCCACCGCGGACGGCCGGCTCAACCACTCCGTCGCCACCACCGCCCCGCTGCAGCTGCCGCCCGCCGACCTCCCGATCGCCCCGTACGCCCTGGGCGTCTGGCTGGGCGACGGGACGAGCGCCACCGCGGCCTTCACGTCGGCCGATCCCGAGATCGCCGAGCACGTCGAGGCGGAGGGGTACCGGGTCGTCCGGCAGCCCGGCCTGCGTTTCGGGATCCGCCTCCCCGCGGAGGTCCCCGCCGCCGAGCGCTCCTGCGCGGTGTGCGGCGGGCCGTTCGTGCCGCGCACGAGCCAGGTGCGCACGTGCGGCAGGTCCTGCGGTGGCCGGGTCCGGTCGGTCTCCGCGGCAGTGCCACCGCCGAGCTGCCCGGACTGCGGTGGGCCGTCGTGCGGCCTGCGCCGGTGCGCCGCCTGCCACGCGGCGCACGGCACCTTCCAGGGCCTGCTGCGCACGCTCGGGGTCCTCGGGCACAAGCACGTCCCCGGGATCTACCAGCGCGGGTCCGAGGAGCAGCGGCGTGCGCTGCTCGCCGGCCTGATGGACACCGACGGCACGGTCACGACGACGGGGAACCTGCAGTTCACGGTGACCAGCCGGCGCCTGGCCGAGGACGTGCGGGAGCTCGTCGTGGGCCTGGGGTACCGGTGCTCGACGACCACGCGGACGGTGCGGGGGCGTCGTCCGGAGTCCTCCACCGCCTACACGCTGAACTTCACCTGCGAGGACGAGGTCTTCCGGCTCGACCGCAAGCGCCTGCTGCACAAGGAGCGCTCGGCCGAGCGCGGGCACCGCGAGCGCCCCCGGTACGTCGTCGACGTCCGGCCCGTCGCGAGCGTGGCCGTGCGGTGCGTCGAGGTGGACGGCGCCGACCACCTCTTCCTCGCCGGTCGGTCGATGGTCCCCACGCACAACTCGACCCTGGGACTGGACTTCGCCCGCTCCTGCTCGGTGAAGCACGGGCTCACCAGCGCGGTGTTCTCGCTGGAGATGAGCAAGTCCGAGATCGTGATGCGGCTGCTGTCCGCCGAGGCGCGGATCCGACTGGCCGACATGCGCGCGGGCCGGATGAGCGACGACGACTGGACGCGCATGGCCCGGCGGATGAGCGAGATCAGCGAGGCGCCGCTGTTCGTCGACGACTCGCCCAACCTGACGCTGATGGAGATCCGGGCCAAGGCGCGGCGGCTCAAGCAGCGCAACGACCTCAAGCTGATCATCCTCGACTACCTGCAGCTCATGACGTCCGGCCGCAAGGTCGAGAGCCGCCAGCAGGAGGTGTCGGAGTTCTCCCGGCAGATCAAGCTCCTGGCCAAGGAGCTGGAGGTGCCGGTGGTGGCGATCAGCCAGCTCAACCGCGGCCCCGAGCAGCGCACCGACAAGCGGCCGATGCTCTCCGACCTGCGCGAGTCGGGCTGCCTGACCGGGTCGACCCGGCTCCTGCGGGCCGACACCGGGGCGGAGGTGACCTTCGCTGAGCTCCTCGCGTCCGGGGAGCGGGGGGTGCGGCTGTGGTCGTTCGACGAGCGGATGCGCATGGTGCCGCGGGAGATGAGTGCGGTCTTCCCGAGCGGCACGAAGGAGGTGTTCCGGCTGCGGCTGCGGTCGGGCCGGGAGGTGGAGGGGACGGCCGACCACCGCTTCCTCACGGTGGACGGCTGGTGCCCGCTGGGCGATCTCGTCGTCGGTGACCGGTTGGCGACCCCGCGGCGCACCCCGCCGCCGCTGCAGCCGGTACCGATGCCCGAGGAGCGGGTGGTCCTGCTCGCCCACCTCATCGGGGACGGCTCGTTCGTGCGGCGCCAGCCGCTGCGGTACGCGAGCGTCGACGAGGCCAACCTGCAGGCGGTGACCACCGCGGCGGCGGCGTTCGGGATCACTGCGGTCCGCGACGAGCACCCGGCCGCGCGGTGCGTGTCGCTGCGCCTCCCCGCGCCGTACCGGCTCACCCACGGCCGGCGGAACCCGGTCGCGGCCTGGCTGGACGAGCTCGGGCTGTTCGGGCTCCGGAGCCACGAGAAGTTCGTTCCAGCCCCGGTGTTCGCACTGCCCGACGAGCAGCTGGCGCTGTTCCTCCGCCACCTCTGGGCGACGGACGGTTCGGTGAGCTGGGACGAGCGCAACGGCATCGGTCGCATCTACTACGCGTCCACCAGCCGCCGGCTCGTGGACGACGTGGCCCGCCTGCTGCTGCGGTTCGGCGTCCTGACCCGGCTCAAGCGCGTCCGGAAGACCGGCTACCGCGACGGGTGGCACCTCCACGTGACGGGCGCCGAGCACCAGCGCGCCTTCGCGCAGTCCATCGGGGTCCACGGAGCACGGGGTGAGGCGGTGGCGCGGGTGGCCGAGCGGCTGACCTCCATCGCCGCCAACACGAACGTGGACACCGGCCCGAAGCAGGTGTGGACCCAGGTCCGCACACTGCTCTCGGCGCAGGAGATGACGCACCGCGAGTTCTCCGCGGCCATGGGGTCGCGCTTCTGCGGTTCGACGATGTGGAAGCACTCCCCGAGCCGGTCGCGCCTGGCCCGGGCCGCCGCGGTGCTGCACGACGCCGATCTGGAGATGTTGGCCACGAACGACGTCTTCTGGGACGAGGTCGCGGAGGTCGAGAGCCTCGGCGAGCAGCCCGTGTACGACGCGACGGTGCCCGGGACCCACAACTTCGTCGCCAACGGGCTCGTCGCCCACAACTCGATCGAGCAGGACGCCGACATGGTCATCCTGCTGCACCGCCCCGACGCGTTCGAGCGCGACGACCCCCGGGCGGGCGAGGCCGACCTGATCCTGGCCAAGCACCGCAACGGCCCCACCAGCACCATCACGGTGGCCCACCAGCTGCACTACAGCCGGTTCGCGGACCTGGCCCACGGCTGAGCGCGCGTCGTGGTGGTTCCCGGTCGAACCGCGGAGGTCGGGTCGACACGGGCCCCCGTCACCGCGAGGGAGATCGATCTCTTGGAGCGGGCTGCAGCGGCGTTGCCGACGGCACCATCGACGGGGGTGGACGAGCAGTCTCGTCGGGGAGTGCTCAGCCGTCGGTGGGACCGCCTCTTGGGAGGCGCTCGACGCGGTCGGCCTGCGGGCCCCGGTCGCTCTGACGCACCGCGTACCGGACCCGGTCACCCTTCTGCAGCGGCTCCGACCCCTTGACCACGGACACGTGGACGAAGAGATCGTCGCCGCCTGCGTCCCGGGTGATGAAACCGAAGCCGCGGTCGCCGTCGTAGCGCGCGACGACGCCCTCGCCGCCCCGTGCGGGCACGTCCCGCGACGCCGGCCCTGAGGCCGCGGCAGGTGCCGACCGCTGCGGCGTCGTCCGGGGCTCGCGGACCAGGTGCACGTCGCGGGCCTGCGGGCCCTTGTCCCCACTGACCACCTCGTACGCGACGCGGTCGCCCTCCGCGAGCCACGTCAGCCCCTCGGCCAGTGCCCGGGCGTGGACGAAGACGTCACCGCCGCCGGAGTCGGGGTTGATGAAGCCGAAGCCCTTGTCCTCGTCGTACCAGGCCACCGTGCCGTCGGCACCGTCCGCGCCGTCCGCGGTGCCGGCCGCGGCGGGTAGGCCGGCCCCCGCTCCCAGCGGGATCACGTGCCCGGCCTGCGGGCCGCGCTCGCCCTCGACGACCAGGAAGGCCACCCGCTGCCCCTCGGTGACCACGCCGCCGGTCACGATGGCGGAGCTGTGCACGAAGATGTCGGGGCCGCCGTCGTCCGGCGACGCGAAGCCGTACCCCTTGCCCGGCTCGTACCAGTTGACGGTGCCGAGCAGGCCCACGGCGCTGCCGGCGGCCGCGTCGGCGGTGACGCGGACGCGCAGCGCCTGGGGCCCGCGGTCGTTCTCGCCGACCTCGAACACGACGGCCTGGCCCTCGCGGAGCACGTTCGCGCCGCCGTCCCCGACGACCTCGGAGGCGTGCACGAACACGTCCGGCGAGCCGTCCTCGGGCGCGAGGAAGCCGAATCCCCGTTCGGCGTCGAACCAACGGACGGTTCCCTGCGGCATCGGAGGCTCCAGGTCGGGAGGGCGGGCACTGGCGGCCCCAGTCTCGCCGACGGACCTCGCGGTCCGTCGGACCGGGCCCACATGCGGTCGGTGCGGGGCCGAGGGCGGGCCGCCAGCCCGGGACATCGGCGTCGGACAGCTCGTCGAGCACGAGTCGGTGCAGGCGGCCCCCGACGCCGGCGTCCTGCCAGGCGCGCAGGCGCCGCCAAGCCGTGTGCCCCGAGCCGCAGCCCAGCTGCGGTGCTCGTGGCGTGCTACGCCATCGTCGAAGCCGACGTCGCCCAAGCCGTCGCCACCGCCGTCCGCGAGTTCGGTGCACTGCACGCCGCCTCCGACAACGCGGGTGGCGGGGCCTTCTTCGGGCCCGTGCAGACCCTCACCGCCGACGTGGCTGGTCCGCCGACGTCGCGGCGAACCTCACGAGCGTCTTCCACGGCCTCGATCACCAGGTGCCGGCCCTGATCGACGCCGGCGGCGGAGCGATCCTGATCAACGCCAGCAACCTCGGCGTGGTCGGCATGCCCACCGCCGGCCCCTACGTCGCAGCCAAGCCCGGCGTCGTCGGTCTCACCCGTTCCGTCGCGCTCGAGACCGCCCAGCAGGGGATCCGGGTCGATGCTCTGGTCACCGGCGTCGTCGACGCGCCGCTGTTGCGCGGGTCGATGGGCGCGAGCCCCGAGGGCGCCGGGCACATCGCCGTTCTCCACCCGTCGACCGCGTCCCCGGTTAGGACGAGACCACCTTCATCGCCGGTGCCGCCCTCGCCGTCGACGGCGGGTGGACCGCGCAGTGACCTGACCGCGCCCGGCCCGAGAACCCCCCCGCCCGCCGTGGTCGCGCCCGGCCGGGCCGGTCCGAGGACCGCTGGCCCGGCGACCCTCACCACGGTGGTGCACTCGCGTAGCGGGCCAGCCCGGCGGCGAAGCCGTCGAACAGCGGGGTGGATACGCGGGCGACCAGCGGGCCGGCCAGGGGGGTGAGCGGCGCGGCGGGGGTCAGGTGCACCTGCCAGGTCAGCCGGCAGCGGTCGTCGTCCAGCGGGGTGAGGGTGATGTCCTCGACCATGCGCCGCGCCAGCGGCAGCGACATCGCGTCGGCGCTGAAGGCGAACCGGGCCCCGGGCTCCCAGGCCAGGAAGCGCTCGCGGACCGTGATCCAGCGCAGACGCACGTCGCGGAGGCTGCCGACGCCGTGCGGCCGCGATCCGTGCCAGTGGACGGCGCGGAAGCCGTCCGCCCACCGGTCCTGGCGCTCCCCGGTGGCGAGGATCTCGAACACCCGATCGGCGGGAGCCGCGACGGTGCGGTCGGAGCGCAGGTGGTGGGTGAGCTCGGGCACCTCGTCGAGCCCGGTGGGGACCAGGGCGACGAGGCTCACGGCGTCGGCGCCACGAGCCGGCGGGTGATGCGCACGACGCTGCGCCGGGGCAGGAGGCGGGGCAGGCGGGAGGAGAGGGCGTTGCCCCGGCCGGAGACCACGCTCGGTGGCGGGCTGCTGCGCCGCAGGGCCCGCAGCGCGGTCGAGACGACCTGCTGCGGGGTCTCCCGGCGTCCCACCGACGCGGCGTCGCCGGTGTGGTCGAAGAACTCGGTGGACGTGGCACCGGGTGCGAGGGCGAGGACGGTGACGCCCGAGCCGACCAGCTCGCCCCACAGCGCCTCGGAGAACGAGAGGACGAACGCCTTGGTGGCGCCGTAGACGGCCATGAAGGGGATCGGTTGGAACGCCGCGGTGCTCGCGACGTTGATGACCGTGCCCCTGCCGCGCCGGACCATCCCGGGCAGGACGGCTCGCGCCAGTCCGACGACGGCGGTGACGTTCAGCGCGACCTCGTCGCGGATCCGCGCCGGGTCCTCGTCGGTGAAGCGCCCGTGCGTGGCGAAGCCCGCGTTGTTGACCAGGACGTCGATCTCGTCCGTTCCCAGCCGGTCCACCACGGCGGCCAGGCCGTCCGGGGTGCTCAGGTCGGCGGTGACGATGTCGACCGGCACGCGGTGCTGCTCGGTGAGCTGGTCGGCCAGTGCGCGCAGGCGATCCTCCCGGCGTGCGACGAGCACCAGCCTCCGGGCGCCCGGGCCCAGTGCGAGCGCGAACTCCCGGCCGATGCCGGAGCTCGCCCCCGTCACCACCACGGTTCCCCGATCCGTCTTTCCCATGACTCCTCCTTGGTGAACAGGTGTTCTGCGATTAGACTGAACACCTGTTCACCGACTGCGTCAAGGGGGGCCATGAGAACCAGGACACCGCACCAGCGCGGCGACGGTGAGCGGCTGCGCGACGAGCTCATCCAGGCAGCGAGCGCCCTGCTGCTGGCCGCGCGGCCGAGCGCGGCGCCCTCGCTGCGGGCCATCGCCCGGGAGTGCGGGGTGGCGCCCAGCGCGGTCTACCGCCACTTCCCCTCCCAGGAGGCGCTGCTCAGGGCCGTGGTCGAGGTGCACTTCGACCACCTGAGGTCCGCGCTCGACGCGGTCGAGGAGGCGGACGCCGAGCCGGGAGCGCGGGTGCGCGCCATGGCCCGCACCTACGTCGGCTGGGCGCTGGAGCACCCGGGCGCCTACCAGCTGCTGTTCGAGCGGCCCGACCCCGAGGGTCCACCCGGCACCGGCCCCGGGCTGGACCTCCTCGACCGGCTGGCCCGGGCCCTCCCCGGCGAGCACTCCGCCGGTCGGGCCCTGCGGCTCTGGAGCGCGGTGCACGGCGTGGCCTCCTTGCGCATCCACAAGCCCCGCGCACCGTGGGTCACCACCCCCGACGGCGACGTGGACGCGGTGGTGGCGGCGCTGGTGCGGTGACCGACCCGGGGCCCGTCCGCTGTGCCGGGCGGCCGGATGCGCCGCCCCGCCTCGCGGACCGCGATCACGGCGGTGAGCCGCCCGACCCATCGGCGGGCCGGGATCGCGGGGTCGGGGCCCGGCCAGCAGGATGGACCGGTGGATGACGCAGCGCGGGCCGTCCGGTCGGCCGAGGTGTTCGGCCTGATGGCCCGGCTCGTGCACCGCACCGGCCAGGAGGCCGCGGCCGCGCTGCGCGAGCACGGGCTGACGCCGGCGCAGTTCCAGCTGCTCCGAGCGGTGCGCGACCGGCCGGGGGTGGTGCAGCGCGAGATCGGCGAGCGGTTCGCGGTCACCGGGGCGAACGTGTCGATGCTGCTCGCGAAGCTGGAGGCGGCCGGACTGCTGCACCGCAGGGCGGAGGGCGCGGCGAACCGGGTGTCGCTGACCCCGGCCGGGGAGGCGCTCGTCGACCGGCTGGAACCGGAGCAGTCCGCGTTCATGGCCGGTCGCTTCGCCGCCCTCGGCGAGGTCGAGCTCGACCAGCTGCACGACCTGGTCCACCGCGCCCTGGAGGGCGCGGCGGGATCGGTGTCCTGACCCGGGATCAGCGCGCCCCGGGTCCGACGCGGGCGGGCAGCTCGGCCTCGTCGATCCCGGTGAGGTCGACGGTCCTGGCCCAGACGGCGGCGCGCAGCTCCGGGTCCCGCAGGCGGCGCGGCGGATCACCGACCCGGCCGCGGGCGCCGATCCACCGGATCCGGCGATCGTCGAGCCCCGGTGCCGCGGCTCCCACCAGGGACGAGCGGGCGGCGGTGGCCGGGGACCTGCGGCCGGGCCCGAACAGCGCGAACAGGGCGCGGCCGACCGCCGAGCCCATCTCCTCGGTCATGCCCCGCACCAGGGAGGTGTCCGCTCCTCCGGGGTCGACCAGGTGCCGGTGCGGCGCGGTGCCGTCGGTCGCGGACCGGGCCGCCCACTCCACCGCGGCGAGCGCGGCGGCGGCCTTGCTCGCGCCGTAGAGGCCGAAACCCGCTCGGTGCCTCCCGGACCCGACCGCCGGCGCGGCGTCCCGGGCGAGGAGCCGGCCGGGGGCGACCCGGCCGAACCGAGCGGCGCCGGACGTGACCGTCAGGACCCGCGCGGGTCGGGAGCCGGGGCGGCCCAGGGCGGGTCGCAGCAGGTGGGTCAGGAGGAAGGGGGCGAGGTGGTTGACCACGACCGTCACGTCGAGGCCCTCGTCGGTGCGCAGCGGAGCGGCGTGCAGGACGCCCGCGTTGTGCACCAGGACGTCGATGCGCTCGACCTCGCCCCGGAGCCGGTCGGCGGCCGTGCGGGTGCCGGCCAGGGTCGACAGGTCGGTCGGCACGAACCTGACGGCCGCTCCGGGCACCGCCGCGGCGACGGCGGACACGGCGTGCCCGCCGCGGCCCGCGTCACGTCCGGTGAGGACGATCTCGGCACCGAGCCCGGCGAGGCCCGCGGCCGTGCTCAGCCCGATGCCGCGAGTTCCCCCGGTCAGCACCACCAGCGAGCCGTCCAGCCGGCCCAGCCCGCGGGTGTCCGGCAGCAGACCGGTCACGACCCGCCGGTCCGCACCGGCCGGGTGGTCATCGGGGTCCGGCGCACGAGGGCGGCCAGCACCGGCACGGCCGCGAGCCCCGCGGCCGCCGCCGCGACCCGGTCCCGGCGGAAGCGCCCCGCGACGATCCCGTTCAGCGCCCAGAGCACCACGGAGCCGTAGATGCGCGTCGTCACGGTGGGCGGCCCGGAGCGCGCCACCGCGGTGCTGGCCGCGCCGGACAGCGCCGCCAGGGTGGTCAGGGCGAGGCCGGTGCGGCCGCGGGCGCCGGGGACGGGACCGTACGCCGCGACCATCGCGGCCAGGTTCACCCCCGCCGCCGCCGTCCCCCACGCCGACAGGGCGGCGGCGGGCACGAGCACCGTGCGGACCGCGGCCACCCCACGGTCCTGCTCCGCCCGCGCGACCCGTCGCCGCGCGACCCCGGCGGCGGCGCTCGCCGCGAGCAGCGCGCCCTGTGCGGCCCAGTACCGGCCCCGGACCACCAGCGGCGCCCACACCCCCAGCGCCGCGTACGCCCCTGCGAGCGGCCAGCCCGCGGCCCGCAGCACGGGGTCGTCGCGCCGGCCGGGCCGGGCCTGGTCGACGACGTGCACGAGGGACGCCGCGTAGACGGGCAGCCACACCGCGAACGTCCACGGCGCCGGCTGCACGACGTCCGGCGGGGGCGCGGAGCGGCGGGACCGCGGCAGCAGCAGGGCCGGCAGCACCACCTGGGCGATGCCGCCCACCACCGTCACGGCCTGCCGGGCGACGTCGCGGCGGATGGACGACGACGGGTATTCAGCGCTTAACATACGGCCACGCTAGCGCCTCCTCCCCGGTCCGGCCACGCGACGGAGACGGCTCGTTCGGTGGACCGCGGACGGCCGGGGCAACCGCGGTACCGCCCCGCGCGTCCTGGTACCACGAACCAGACCGGAGGTGGGTGCCGTGGGCGCATCAGCAGCGGGATCGGGCGGAGCGGGCCGGCGGGCGGGTGGTGCGGTCGCCGTGCTGGTGCTGGCGGTGCTCGGCGCGGCCGGCTGCGGTGCGGGCACGGCTCCGGTGGGTCCGGGAGCCACCCCGGCCGCCACGACCACGTCAGTCGAGCAGGCCGACCCGCGACCGGCCACCGCGGAACCCACCGGGGTGGGCACGGCGGAGCGCGCGCTGCCGGTCTACTACGTGGTCGAGACGTCGGTGGGCCCGCGGCTGCAGCGCGAGTTCCACCGGGTCGCCGGCACCGACGACGGCAGCGACGCCGTCCGCGAGATGCTCGCGGGCCCCACCGGGCAGGACCCCGACCACCGCAACCCGTGGCCGGCCGGCACGCGGCTCCGGGAGCCGGTCGCCGCCGGCGGGGGAGCGATCACGGTCGACCTGACCGGCCTCGCACCGGGCGCGCAGGTGGGCACGGCCGGGGCGGAGATGGCGGTGCAGCAGCTCGTCCACACCGTGCAGGGGGCGCTGGGGTCGACCGACCCGGTGCGGATCCTCCTCGACGGCGCGCCGGTGGACGAGCTGTTCGGCGCCGTCGACACGAGCGGGCCGGTGCGGCGCGGTGACCCCTACTCCACCCGGTCGCTGGTGCAGATCGACTCGCCCGCGCACGGTGCCGTCGTCGGCCGCACCGTGGAGGTGACGGGCGAGGCCGCGGTGTTCGAGGCGACGCTGCTGTGGGACGTGTCCCGGGACGGCGAGGTGGTGGCGTCGGGGTTCACGAACACGTCCGAGGGCCAGCGCTTCGCGCCGTTCGCGTTCACCGTGGAGCTGGAGCCGGGGGAGTACGTCGTGCGGATCAGCGAGGACGACCCCTCCGGCGGGGAGGGCCGGCCGGTGATGACGGCCGACCGGACGATCACCGTCCGCTAGACCCGCCCGGCGGCCGCAGCCCGAGGGAGCGCAGCTCGAGCGCCGCCAGCCGGGCGATCACCGCGCGGTCGTCGCGGCGCCATGCCGCCGCGGGGTCGGGCGCCACGGCGAGCAGCCGGCGCACGGGCTGCCGGCTCACCGCGCGCAGCGCGAGCAGGTCGGCGTCGGCGGCGCGCGCGGTCCGGGCCGAGCGGGCGGCCAGGATCCAGCGGACCCGCAGCAGCAGCCAGACCAGCACGACGGGCACCACGCCGAGCAGCACGATCCCCCAGGCGGTGCCGGTGGCGGCGGTGCCCACCGTGGTGACCGTCTGGCGCCCGGCGTCCGCGAGCGAGTCGCCGGCCGCGGTGCCCCCGCCGAGCGCGCGGGCCAGGTCGTCGCCGACGAACGGCACCCCGCCCGCCGTCCGGGCGGCGTCGTCGAAGGTGCCGCGGATCGCGCCGCCGGCGTCGGCGAGGGTGCGGCCGGGCCCCTGCAGGGTGTTCACCAGGTCCCGGGCCGCCCGGGCCACCTCCACGACCACGAAGACCCAGATGACCACCAGCAGGTCGGCGAGCAGCTGGAGGGCTGCGCGGACGGGGTGTTCGGCGTAGGGGCGCACGGGCGGCAACGCTAGAGGGCCCGTCCGGCTACAGCAGACCCAGCTTGGTGGCCGCGTAGACGGCCTCGGCGCGCCGGCTGACCATGAGCTTGCGCATGAGGTTGCCGACGTGGAACTTCACCGTCGTCTCGGAGATGAACAGCTCCGCCCCGATCGCGCGGTTGGACAGGCCCCGGGCCAGCAGTCGCAGCACGTCCAGCTCGCGCTCGGTGAGCCGCTCGCGGTCGGGCACCCCGCCCGACAGCGACCGCACCATCGCCGACGCGCTGCGGGCGTCGAAGGCGCTCTCGCCGCGCGAGACGGCGCGGATCGCGCGCACCAGCTCGGTGGTGTCGACGTCCTTGACGACGTAGCCGCGGGCCCCCGCCTGCACCGACTCCACGACGAGCCGGTCCTCGGCGAAGGTGGTCAGCACCAGCACCCCGAGCCCGGGGTGGGCCGCGCACAGCCGCCGGCAGACGTCGAGGCCGTCGGTCTGCGGGCCGGCGGTGAGCTTGAGGTCGAGCAGCACGACGTGCGGGCGCGACGCGGCCACGGCGGCCACGGCGTCGGCGGGCGTGCCGGCCTCGCCGACCACCCGCAGGTCCTCCTCGCGCTCCAGCACCGCCCGCAGGCCCTGGCGCATGATCGAGTGGTCGTCGACCAGCACGATCCGCACCGGCACCGGCCGGGCGCGCACGGGCACCGCTTCGGTCCGCATCGTCATGGCGACCTCCCCTCGGTGCCGGGCACCGGCACGTCGACCTGCACCGCCACACCGCCCAGCCGGGCCCGGCGGAACGTCAGCGCGCCGCCCAGCTCGCGGGCCCGGGCCTGCATGTTCACCAGGCCGCGGTGCTCCCCGGTCGGCGTGGCGCTGGCGGCGCGGAGGCTGCGCCGCATGGCCTCGGGACTGCCGCCGCCGTCGTCGGAGACGGTGAGCCGCACCTGGCCCGGCCGGTAGGCCAGCCGCACGACGGCGCGGCTCGCGTCGGCGTGCACCGCGGTGTTGAACAGCGCCTCGCCGGCGATGCGGAACAGCGACTGCTCGCACTCCCCGGGCAGGGCGACCGGTTCGCCGCCGATCCGCACCTCGACGCGCAGCTCGTCGGGCATGTGGACGCCCGACAGCCGGCGCAGCATCGACGGCAGGTCCTCGGCCGCGCAGCCGTCGCCGGCGCCCAGCGCGTAGATCGCCGAGCGGAGCTGCTCGACCGCGCGCCGGGTGAGGTCCTTGGCGGTGTCGAGCCGGTCGCGCAGCTGGTCGTCGGGGACCTCGGAGCGCACCAGCTCGATGTGCATGCCGGCGGACAGGACGTACTGGGTGACGCTGTCGTGCAGCTCGCGCGCGATGCGGTGCCGCTCGCCGTCGAGCACCTCGCGCTGGCGCGCGGCCCCCAGCGCGGCCTGGGTGGCCACGAGCTCGTCGTGGCGCAGGCGCAGGTCGGTGGTCTGGCGGGTGGTCCGGTCGAGCAGCGCGCAGTTCTGCAGCGCCGCGGCTGTCTGCCCGGCGAGGATCTTCAGCACCGAGTGGTCGGTGTCGTCGATCTCGCGCTCCTCGGGCGTCCAGGCGACGAACCCGCCGACGACCCGCCCGTCGAGGCGCACCGGCACGTGCACGTGCCGGCGCCCCGGGTCGATGTCGTGCGCGTCGTCGGGGGTGCGGTGCACGTGGTCGACGTGCGCCCGCACGCGCTCGGGCACGGTCCGCAGGTCGGGCCACTCCGCACCGTCCGGACCGCGCACGAGGTGGCGGGGCGCGGCGTCGGGCAGCTCGCCGTGCACGAGGGCGAAGGCCACCCACTCGGCGGAGAGGTGCTCGGCCGCCGCCTCGACGACGGCGCGCACCAGCGCCTCGGACCCCTCCCGGGTGCGGACGAGGGCCGCGGAGATCCGCTCCAGCGCGCCGATGACGCGGTGCAGCCGCTCCGCGGACGTCCGGTACTCCGGGTAGTAGTGCGGCTTGCCCGACCGCAGCCCGGTGAGCGCCTCCAGGTCGGAGCGCCGCGGGCTGCGCGTCCGCTTCGGCGGCCGGGCGGCGGTGGTCATGCGGGCGTCACAGCGCCGCGCGGAAGAGCGCCGCGATGTCCTCCACCGAGGCGCCGCGGGGGTTGGTGGTGAGGCAGGCGTCGCCCAGGGTGAGCTGGGCCAGCCGCGGGACGTCGTCGAGGGTGACGCCGAGCGCGCCCAGCCCCTTCGGGACGCCGACCTCGTCGGCCAGCTCGCGGACGGCCGCGGCCACGAGCTCCACGGCCTCGTCGGCGGGCGCGCCCGCGACGTCGAGGCCCATGGCCTGCGCGATCGGCACGAACCGCTCCGGCTCGTCGCCGCCGTTGAACCGGATGACGTGGGGCAGCAGGACGCCGTTGCAGACGCCGTGCGGCAGGTCGAGCATGCCGCCGACCTGGTGGCTCATGGCGTGCGTGGCCCCGAGGATGGCGTTGGTGAAGGCCAGCCCCGCCTCCAGCGCGGCCTGGGCCATGGACGAGCGCGCCGTCGTGTCCTGCGGGCGCAGCATCGTCTGCGTCAGGTTGCCCTTGACCAGCGCGATGGCCTGCAGGGCGTGGTGGTCGGTGAGCGGGCCGTGGGCCAGGGACACGAACGCCTCGATGCCGTGGGTGAGCGCGTCCAGGCCGGTGGCGGCGTTGAGCCAGTCCGGCATCGTCACGAGCAGGCGCGGGTCGACGACGGACACGTCGGGCACCAGCGCGCGGCCCATGATCGTGATCTTGGTGTGCCGGACGGTGTCGGTGACGATGCAGAACTGCGAGACGTCCGCGCCGGTGCCCGACGTCGTCGGCATCATGATCAGCGGGGGGATGGGGTGCTCGATGCGGTCGATGCCCTCGTAGTCGAGGATCCGCCCGCCGTTGGCCGCCAGCAGGGCGACGCCCTTGGCCGCGTCGATCACCGACCCGCCGCCGAGCCCGAGCACCACGTCGCAGCCGTGCTCGGCGTAGCGCTGGTAGCCGGCCTCGATCTCGTGGTCCTTGGGGTTCGGGGTGAGGTCGGTCCACAGCCGCGGGCGCAGGCCCACCGCGCCCAGCCCGGCGAGCAGCTCGGCGGGCCAGCCGGCCTCGACCACCCCGGGGTCGGACACCACGAACGGGCGCCGGGCGCCCAGGCGGACGGCGGCGTGCGCGGCCTCGGCGAGCGAGCCGTGCCCGAAGACGATCTCGGGCGCGTGGAACTTCGACAGCCGCAGCGGGGGAGGTCCCGGTTCGCGCCGCGCCATCAGGACCGAGTCACCGACCCGGCGCGCACCGCCGACGAGGACCACGTCGCCCTCCCTCCGCAGCCCGGCCGCCCGGCCCGGACGCAAGGGGAGGGTACCGGGACGGGGGGTGCCCGGACAGCCACGAACGGTCGCGGGCGACCGTATCGCGGCCGGTCAGCGGGTCGCCCCCCGTTCGGTCCTGCCTCATCGGCCAGGCCCGGGGGCGGGTGGGGCGGGTCGGGTCAGCCCACGTGGATCGGGCCGTCGCGCTCGGCCAGCCGCACGCCCGCGCCGCCCCAGTGCTGCGCGATCATCTCCGCCGCGATCGACACCGCGGTCTCCTCGGGCGTCCGCGCGCCGAGGTCCAGGCCGATCGGCGAACTCATCCGCGCGATCTCCGCGTCGGTCAGGCCGATCTCCTTGAGCCGGGCGATCCGGTCGTCGTGGGTGCGCCGCGAGCCCATCGCCCCGATGTAGGCGACCTCCGGCAGGCGCAGCGCCACCTCCAGCAGCGGCACGTCGAACTTGGGGTCGTGGGTCAGCACGCACAGGGCGGTGCGCCCGTCGATCCGCCCGGCCTCGGCCTCCGCGGCCAGGTAGCGGTGCGGCCACTCGACCACGACCTCGTTGGCGCCGGGGAAGCGCGAGGCCGTGGCGAACACCGGTCGCGCGTCGCAGACGGTGACGCGGTAGCCCAGGAAGCTCCCCATCCGCGCGACGGCGGCCGCGAAGTCGATCGCGCCGAACACGATCATGCGCGGGGCCGGGGCGAAGGACTCGACGAACACGGCGAGGCCCTCGCCGCGGCGCTGCCCGTCGACGCCGTAGGTGAGCTGGGCGTTGCGCCCGGCGTCGAGCAGGCCGCGGGCGTCGTCGCGCAGCGCGTCGTCGAGCCGGTCGGACCCGGTGCTGCCCTCGACGCGGTCCGGCCACACCACCAGCCGCCTCCCGAGCCGCTCGGCCGGGCCGGAGACCACCGTGGCCACCGCGACGGGCTCCTCGTCGCGCACCGCCCGCGCCACCGCGCCGAGCTGGGGGAAGGTCTCCGGGGACACCTCCTCGACGAAGATGTCGATGATGCCCCCGCAGGTCAGCCCCACGGAGAAGGCGTCGTCGTCGGACACGCCGTAGCGCTGCAGGTGCGGGCGGTGCTCGGTGAGCACCTGCTGCCCCAGCTCGTACACCGCGCCCTCGACGCAGCCACCGGAGACGCTGCCGACGGCCTCGCCCGCAGGACCCACGAGCATCGACGCGCCCGGCTGGCGGGGCGCGGAGCTGTAGGTGCCCACGACCGTGGCGAGCGCGGCCGTCTCGCCCTTGCTCCACCACTCGTCCAGCTTGCTCAGCACGTCACGCATGTCGGATCACTCCCAGGAGCTCTTCGAGAGTGGCCAGGCTGTGGCCGGCCAGCAGGTGGTCCAAGAAGGGTAGGGCCGCGACTATTCCGCCCTGCACCGGTGCGTAGCCGTCCTTGCCGGCGTGCGGGTTGACCCAGACGACGCGGTGGGCGAGCCGGCGCAGCTGCTCCATCTGCGCGGCGAGCACGTCGGTGTCGCCGCGCTCCCAGCCGTCGGAGAAGACGACGACGACCGCGCGCCGGGCCGCGCCGCGCCGGCCCCACCGGTCGACGAAGGCGCGCATCACCTCGCCCAGGCGGGTGCCGCCCGACCAGTCGGGGATGGCCCGCCCGGCGGCGGCCAGTGCGCGGTCGGCGTCGCGCATGCGCAGCTCGCGGGTGATCCGGGTGAGCCGGGTGCCCAGCGTGAACGCCTCGACCGACCCCGGCGCCCGGCGCACCACGACGTGGGCGAAGCGCAGCAGCGCGTCGGCGTAGGGCTCCATCGAGCCGGACACGTCGACGAGCAGCACCACCTTGCGCGGCCGGCGCGAGGTGTCGCGGTGCCGCAGCTCGCGCAGCTCGCCGTGGTTGTGCAGCGCGGCGCGCAGCGTCCGGCCGGGGTCGGCCGGGCCGCGGCGGGCGGGGCGCAGCCGCCGCGACGGGCGCTGGGGCAGCTCCGGGCGCAGCATCGCGAGCAGCCGGCGCAGGTGCTCGCGCTCGGCCGGGGTGAGCTCGGCGAGGTCGCGGTTGCGCAGCACCTCGCTGCCGCTGGCGTGCGCGTGGACGAGCGGCGGCGGCCCGTCCTCGTCCTCGCCCTCGGTGCTGGGCTGGGACGGCGTCAGCGCGGCCAGGCGCGGGGGCGGGGGGCGCCGCTCGTCGACCACCTGCGTGCGACCGCGCTCGTGGGGGGCGAACCAGGCCGCGAAGGCCTGGTCGTAGCGCGGCAGGTCGTCGGGGTCCGAGCACAGGGTGAACCGGCCGGCCCAGTAGGTCTGCACCTCGGAGGTTACGTCGAGCGCGTCGAGCGCGGAGAGGAAGGCCGCGACCCGGTCGGTGGTGACGGCGAGCCCCGCCGCGCGCAGGACGACCGTGAAGCCGACGAGCCCCTCGAGGGTCCCGTCCGCGGTGGTCCCGTCCTCGGCGGCGTCGGCGGCCGTCATGACGCCAGCAGCGCGTCCAGCTGCTTGCGGGCGCGGTCGGCGTCCTCGCGGTACTTGAGGACGGCGCCGAGGGTGGCCGCCGCGCTGTCGATGTCGAGGTGGCGGGCGCCGACGAGCTGCAGCGCGCGGGCCCAGTCGATCGTCTCGGCGACGCCGGGCGGCTTGAGCAGGTCGGCGTGGCGCAGCGCGCGGACGGCCCCGGCCACCTGCGCGGCGAGCTTCTCCGGGATGCCGGGCAGCCGCGAGTGCAGGATCTGGATCTCGCGCTGCAGGTCGGGGTGGTCCAGCCACAGGTAGAGGCAGCGGCGCTTGAGCGCGTCGTGCACCTCGCGGGTGCGGTTGGAGGTGAGGACGACCAGCGGCGGGGTCTCCGCGCGCACCTCACCGAGCTCGGGGATCGTCACCGCGTGCTCGGTGAGCACCTCCAGCAGGAAGGCCTCGAACTCGTCGTCGGCGCGGTCGATCTCGTCGATCAGCAGCACGCTCGGCGTGGTCGTGAGGGCCCGGAGGATCGGCCGGGCGAGCAGGAAGCGGCGGTCGTAGAGCGAGGCCTCGACCTCGTCGGTGTCCAGGGGCCGGTCGCCCGCCGTCGCCTCCAGGGCGCGCAGGTGCAGCAGCTGGCGGGGGAAGTCCCAGTCGTAGAGGGCCTGGGAGGCGTCGATGCCCTCGTGGCACTGCAGGCGGATCAGCGGGGCGTCGAGCACCTGCGCGAGGGCCTGCGCCAGGGCCGTCTTCCCGGTGCCGGGCTCGCCCTCGCAGAACAGGGGGCGGTTCATCCGCATGGCGAGGAACGTCGCCGTGGCGAGTCCGTCGTCGGCCAAGTAGCCCGTGCCGCGCAGGGCGGCGGCGAGCGCGGCGGGGGAGTCCGCGGGGGCGTCGGTCACGGGCGCCAGCATGACGGACGGGGACGCTGCGAGCCACTGCGACCGCTCCGGCGGGTGGACGCTCCGTGACCGGATGTCGACGCAGCGTCGAACGACGAGTGTGACGCATCCGGCGATGTTTCCGTTTTGAAGATATTACTTGGGCCGAGATCGATCCGTGATGTACCGCCGATGACCTGCTGATACGGCAGGTCGTCGCGACACGCGGACGAATGGGGTGACTTTAGTCACGGTTCACGAGTTTGCGTTCCTGCTGGTCCGGGCGCCTAGCGTTCCGCCCTGGCCGACTCGATCGGGTCGTCCGAATTGCCAGCCGGAACCGCCGCGCCATCCCGTCCGCGGTTCTGCGCTCCGTCGACACAACGACGGGACGGGACCGCGAGTAGCGGTGGCGCGCCGAGGAGAAACGCAATGTCTGCTCGTACCGCTGGTCGAAGTCTCCTGCGGCTGGCCGTGGCCGGTGCCGTGGTCGTCGGGACTCCCGTGGCCCTCGCCGGCACCGCCAACGCCGCCCCCGACTCGGTCTGGGACAAGCTCGCCCAGTGCGAGAGCGGTGGCCGCTGGAACATCAACACCGGGAACGGCTACTACGGTGGCCTGCAGTTCAGCCCCTCCACCTGGCGCGCCTTCGGCGGCTCGGGCATGCCGCACCAGGCGAGCCGCGGCGAGCAGATCGCCGTCGCCGAGCGCACCCTCGCGGCCCAGGGCTGGAACGCCTGGCCGTCGTGCTCCCGCAAGATGGGCCTCCGCGGCCACTCCGCCGAGCCCACCCGCGTGCGCGCCTCCGCCCCCGTCGCGGCCGCCGCCCCCGCTCCCTCCGCCCCGTCCGGCGGCGGTGACTACACCGTCCGGTCCGGCGACACGCTCTCCCGCATCGCCGCCGCGAACGGCACCTCGTGGCAGGCGCTCTACGCCAAGAACCGCGACGTGCTGTCCAACCCCAACGTGCTGCGCGTCGGCCAGTCGCTGAACCTCTGACGCCAGCGGCGGCGCGGACGGGTGCCCCTCGGCTACGCCGAGTTCACCCACTCGTCCGTGCCGTCGGCGAACGCCTGGTGCTTCCACACCGGCAGCAGCCGCTTGACCTCCTCGACCAGCTCGGCGCAGGTCTCGAACGCCTCGCGCCGGTGATCGGCGGCCACGGCGCACGCCAGCGCCACGTCCCCGATCCCCAGCCGGCCCACGCGGTGGCTCACCGCCACCGCCCGCACCCCCGTCGCCCGGGCCGCGACGTCCGCCGCGATCCTCTCGACCACGGCCGCGGCGGTCGGGTGCGCGCTGTACTCCAGGCCGCGCACGGCCTTCCCGCCGTCGTGGTCGCGCACGACGCCGGCGAAGGTCACCACGGCGCCCGCGGCGGCGCGGTCGACCAGTGCGGCGTGCTCGGCGACGTCGAGCGGCTCCTCGCCGACGGCGGCGCGGAGCACCTGGGCTGTCGTCATCGGTGGTCCCCTCCCTGCAGCTGGTCGACGGCGTGGTCGAGCACGCCGTCGAGCACGCCCAACCCGTCGCGGACTCCCCCCGGCGATCCGGGGAGGTTCACCACCAGCGTCCGGCCCGCGACGCCGGCCAGGCCGCGCGACAGCACGGCCGTCGGCACCTGCGGCGCGCCCGCGGCGCGGATGGCGTCGGCGAGCCCGGGCACCTCGTAGTCGAGCAGCGCCCGCGTGACCTCGGGCGTCGAGTCGGTGGGGGAGATGCCGGTGCCGCCGGTGGTGATCACGACGTGGGCGCCGCCGGCGACCGCCGCGCGGACGGCCTCGCCCACCGGCTCGCCGTCCGGCACGACGGCGGCGTCGGGGGTGTCGTAGCCGCGCCCGCGCAGCCACTCGACGATGAGCGGCCCGCCCCGGTCGGCGTACACCCCCGCGCTGGCGCGGTTGGACGCGGTGACGACGCGGGCCGTCCTGGTCACGACCGGTCCTCCGGCCGGACCCACGTCCCGGTCTTCCCGCCGTCCTTGCGCTCGACCCGCACGGCGTCGAGCTGTGCGGCGGGGTCCACGGCCTTGACCATGTCGTGCAGCGTCAAGCCGGCGACCGCCACGGCCGTCAGCGCCTCCATCTCCACCCCGGTGCGGTCGGTGGTGCGCACCGTGGCGCGGATGGCGACGCTGTCGCCGTCGGGCTCCAGGTCGAGCGTGACACCGGAGAGCGCGATCGGGTGGCACAGCGGCACGAGGTCCGGCGTGCGCTTCGCCCCCATGATCCCGGCGATGCGCGCCGTCGCCAGCGCGTCGCCCTTGGGCAGCCCGTCGCGGCGCAGCAGCTCCACCACCTCGGCGGTGGTGCGCAGCACCCCGGTGGCCACGGCGGTGCGCGCCGTCGCCTCCTTGCCGGTGACGTCGACCATCCGCGCGGCGCCGGCGCCGTCCACGTGCGTGAGTTCCACGGGAGGACCCTACGGCGGCGCACCCCCTCCCGGGGACACCAGCGCGGCCGGCCGGCCCGGCACCGACCCGTCCCGAGGGCCAGGATCCTGAGTGATGCCGGTCACTCCTCAGCAACCCTGAGCATCCCCGGACGTCTGCTGATCACGGTCCTGAGCAGTCACGATTCGGTCTCGGTGACCTGAACGGAGTACGTCCGCCGGCCGACGGCCCCGGCTTGACGGGCGCCGGCCAGTACGTAGCGTCCTCGACGGCCCTCCGGACAGCTCCCCGTCCGGGTGGTACCGAGGCTGCAGCGCTCCCCTGTCCGGTGGCCTCGGACGCTCTCCCCCCGTCGCCTCACGAGACCGTGGCGCCGGACAGGCGGACGCCCGCTCCCCGAGGCGTCCGGTGCGCAGCGCCGGAGCCATCCCATGGCGCGTTACCGCGGCCGTCACCGTGCCCCCTCCAAGTTCGACGGCGCCGGGCGGGTCATCGCCCGCACGGCGCTCGCCGGAGCGGTGGTCGGTGCCCCCCTCGCCGTCGCCCCCTCCGCCTTCGCCGCCTCCGACGCCACCTGGGACCGCCTGGCCCAGTGCGAGTCCGGCGGGCGCTGGGACATCAACACCGGCAACGGCTACTACGGCGGGCTGCAGTTCTCCTCCTCCACCTGGCGGGCGTTCGGCGGCGGCGAGTTCGCCGCCAGCGCCCACCAGGCCTCCCGCGCCGAGCAGATCGTCGTGGCCGAGCGGACCCTGGCCGAGCAGGGCTGGGGCGCCTGGCCCGCCTGCTCGCGCAAGCTGGGGCTCAACGAGGGCGCCACCCCGCGCGACGCCCCGGCGGCCCAGCCCGTGCGCCTGTCCGCCCCGGTGACGAACGGCGACTACGTCGTGCGGCGCGGCGACACCCTCGGCAGCATCGCCGCGGCCCAGGGCGTGTCCGGCGGGTGGAAGGGGATCGTGGCCAAGAACCCGTCCCTCGCGGCCAACCCGAACCTGATCACGGTGGGGCAGCGCCTCACCCTCTGACCGGGGTCAGCGGGTCCAGCGGGCGAGGGCCTCGGGTGTGTCGACGTCGTCGGGCACGGCGACGTCGCCGCACTCCACCAGCTCCGCGTGCGGGTGGTCGCGCAGGTAGGCGCGCGCCCCGGCGTCGCCGACCGCCGCGTCGTGCACGGCCGCCCAGTGCGCCCGCCCCAGCAGGACCGGGTGGGCGGGGCGGCCGCCGTACGCGGCGCGGCGGAGCACGTCCGGGCCCGTCGGCGGCGCGGCTAGCCGGGCCACCGCCTCCGCGGTGACGCCGGGCAGGTCCACCAGGTGGACGAGCGCGACCTCGACGTCCCCGGGCAGCGCGGCCAACCCGGCGCGCAGCGACGCGCCCATGCCGGTGGCCCAGCCCGCCGCCTCGACGACGTGCGGGCCGGCCGGCAGCACGGCGCGGACGTCGGCGGCGGCCGCGCCGAGCACGACGACCAGCGGCGCGCAGCCGCCGTCCGCCAGCACCCGCAGGGCGCGGCGGACGAGCGGCTCGCCGTCCAGCTCGACGAGCGCCTTGGGGCGGCCCATGCGCCGCCCCGCGCCCGCCGCGAGCAGGAGTCCGGCGGCTATCGGTTGATCTCCGTGACGGGGTGCACGTAGGGCACCTCGTCGAGGGGGAACTCGATGTCGCCGAACGGGGACAGCGAGCCCTGCACCGGGCTCGCGAGCTCGGTGACCGGGTGCTCGCCGTCGGGCAGCTCGGGCCAGGTCGGGTCGATGCGGCCCTTCGCGGACTTCGCCACGCTTCCTCCTCGGGTCGGGGACGTCGACCACCAGTATCCCGCACGGCCGACTACCGTGGCAGGGATGCCCACGCCGCTGGTCGACTGGCTGCGCGCCCAGGACGACGCCACCCTCGCCGAGCTCCTGGCGCTGCGGCCCGACCTCGCCGTCCCCCCGCCGGCCGACCTCACGGTGCTGGCCACGCGGGCCGCCGTCCGGGCCTCGGTGCACCGGGCCTGCGACGACCTCGACACCCCCACCCTGGCCGTCCTGGAGGCCCTCGTGGTGGCCGGCGCCGACTCCACCCCGGTGCCGCGGGCGGAGGTCGCGCGGCTGCTCGGCCCCGACGTGCCGGACGCCGTGCTGGAGCGGGGCCTCGACGCGCTGCGCGCCCGCGCGGTGGTCTGGGGCGACGAGGAGCTGGCCGCCGTGCCGGCCGCCCGCGACGTCGTGCCCCGCCACCCCGGCGGGCTGGGCCGCCCGGCCACCGGTCCGGCCGGCAGCAGCGCCCTGCCCGAGCTGCTGGCCGGCGTCGAGCCGGACGAGCGCAAGGTGCTGGACGCCCTCGCGGCCGGGCCGCCGCTGGGCCGCAGCCGCGCCGGGGACGACCCGCAGAGCGCCGTCGGCCGGCTCCTGGCGAAGGGGCTGCTCCTGCGGGTCGACACCGAGACCGTCGAGCTGCCCCGCCAGGTCGGGCTGGCGCTGCGCGGGGACCGGCCGCTGGGCCCGCTCGCCGTCACCGCGCCCGACGTGCAGGCCCGCGACCGCGGCGCCGGCGTCGTCGACGCCACGGCCGCCGGGGCGGCGCTGGCGGTGCTGCGGCAGGTGGAGCTGCTCATCGCCGCGTGGGGACGCACCCCGCCGCCCGTGCTGCGCTCCGGCGGGCTCGGGGTGCGGGAGCTGCGGCGCACCGCCCGCGACATCGACGCCGACGACGCCGTCACCGCCCTGCTCGTCGAGATCGCCGTGGCCGCCGACCTGGTCGCCGAGAGCGACGGCGTCAACCCGGAGTGGCTGCCCACCACCGCGGCGGACGCGTGGCTGGCCGGCGGGCCCGAGGTCCGCTGGTCGCTGCTGGCCCGCACCTGGCTCGCGCTGCCCCGGCTGCCCGGGATGGTCGGGCGCCGCGACGACGCGGGCCGCCCGATCAACGCCCTGTCCGACGGGGCCCGCCGCCCGCTCGCGCCGCGCGACCGCCGCCGCGTCCTCGCCGGGCTCGCCGAGCTCCCGCCCGGCACCGCACCGGGCTCGGCCGCGGCTCTGGCCGACCTGCTGGCCTGGCGCGCGCCCCGGCGGGGCGGGCGGCTGCGCGACGAGGTCGTGGCCTGGACGGTGGCGGAGGGCACCGCGCTCGGCGTCGTCGCGCTCGACGCGATCTCCGCCCCCGGCCGCGCCGTGCTCGCCGACCCGGACCGGATCGTCGCCGCGCTGCGCGCGGTGCTGCCCGAGCCCGTCGACCACGTCCTGCTCCAGGCCGACCTGACGGCGGTGGCGCCCGGACCGCTGGAGGCCGGCCTGGCCCGCGAGCTCGACCTCGTGGCCGAGGTGGAGTCGGCCGGCGGCGCCACGGTGTACCGGTTCACCGAGCAGACCGTGCGCCGCGCGCTCGACGCCGGCCGCAGCGCCGCCGACCTGCACCACCTGCTGGAGCGCCGCTCGGCCACCCCGGTGCCGCAGGGCCTGACCTACCTGGTGGACGACGTCGCGCGGCGGCACGGCCGGCTGCGGGGCGGCGCGGCGGCCGCGTTCCTGCGCTCGGACGACGAGGTGCTGCTGGCCGAGGTGCTGGCCCACCCCGACGCGATCGGCCTGGAGCTGCGGCGGATCGCGCCCACCGTGGTGGTGAGCCCGCTGCCGCTGGCCGAGCTGATGGCCGCGCTGCGCTCCGCCGGGTTCAGCCCGGTGGCGGAGGACCCGGCCGGAGCGGTGCTCGACCTGGTCGACCCGGGCCGACGCACCGCACCGGCCCGCCGCGGGCCCGACCGGGGCCTGCCCCCCGAGCCCGACGCCGCGCAGCTCGGCGCCCTGGTGGCCCGCGTGCGCAGCGGGGACGCGCTGGCGTCGGTGCGGCGCGGGGCCACCAACGGGCACGCCGACAAGCTCGACGTCCTGCGCACCGCCGCCGAGCGGAGCCTGACGGTGTGGCTCGGCTTCGTCGACGGGCACGGCGTGGCGGCCGAGCGCGTCCTGCGGCCCGTCGCGGTGGGCGGCGGTGTCGTGGAGGGCCTCGACGCCGCCGACGGGGGCCGCTACCGCGTCCCCCTGCACCGCATCACGTCGATCGCGCTGGTGCAGGACGGCGCCTGATCACGCCACGGGCAGCGCGCGCTCCGCGGTCACCACGGCCATGACGCGCTCGACGGTGGCCTCCTTCTCCCCGACCGGGGCGACGTAGTGCACCGCCGCCTCGGCCGCGGCCTCGCCGGCGGTGCGGCACAGCGTCCACGCCGCGAGGTACTGCGAGGCCAGGCAGCCCCCGGCCGTCGCGATCGGCCCCTCGGCGTGGAACGGCGCGTCCAGCACCGCCACCCCGCGCTCCTCCACGAACGGGCGGCTCGTGGTGTCGGTGCACACCGGCATCCCGTCCACCAGGCCGAGCCGGGCCAGCACCAGCGCGCCCGAGCACTGCGAGCCGACCAGCTGCCGCCGCGGGTCCAGCGGCAGCGCCGCCAGCAGCCGGTCGTCCGCCACGACGTCGCGCGTGCGGATGCCGCTGCCGATCAGCACGGCGTCGGCCTCGGTGACGAACTCCAGCGGCCGCTGGCCGCGCACCTCCACGCCGTTGAGGGAGGTGACCAGCGGGGTGGGCGTCGTGATGAGCGCGGTGACGCCCGGCGCACGGTTGATGATGGCGGACGCGACGAAGCTGTCGAGCTCGTTGAACCCGTCGAAGGTGACCACGGCGATCTGCACCGGTCCACCGTGGCACGGGCCCGGCCGGGCCGGGAGGGCCGCTCCGGCGGAAGTGGCCCCCTCAGGCGCGGGCGGCCATCCGCGCCTGCATCGCGTGCTCGACGAGCGCGATCAGCGTGCGCTTGGTGGACTCCCGGTTGCGGGCGTCGCAGCTGACGATCGGGATCGACGCGTCGATCGACATGGCCTCGCGGACGTCCTCGACGCGGTGCGCCAGGCGCCCGTCGAAGCAGTTCAGGCCGACGATGTAGGGCAGGCCCCGGTCCTCGAAGAAGTCGATCGCGGCGAACGAGTCGGCGAGCCGCCTCGTGTCGACCAGCACGACCGCGCCGATCGCACCGCGCACCAGGTCGTCCCACATGAACCAGAAGCGGTGCTGCCCGGGGGTGCCGAACAGGTACAGGATCAGCTCGGAGTCCAGCGAGACGCGACCGAAGTCCATCGCCACCGTGGTGGTGGACTTGTTGGGCGTGGCCGACAGGTCGTCGTGCCCGGCGCTGGCCTCGGTCATCACGGCCTCGGTGGTCAGCGGGACGATCTCCGACACCGACCCCACGAACGTCGTCTTGCCGACACCGAACCCACCCGCCACCACGATCTTGGCGGAGATGGTGGCCGCCGTGGCGATCGCCTGCGGCCCCGTACCCCTGCTAGAGCCGACGGAGTCCACTCAACACCCTTTCCATCAGTGCGAGGTCCGGCACGTTGCCGGCGCTGCTCGCGGTCTGGTGCACGGTGACGACACCGAGCCCCACCATGTCGCCCAGGAGCACCCGGGCCACACCCAGCGGCAGGGAGAGGAGTGCGGCGACCTCCGCGACCGAGCGGGTCTGCTCGCACAGCTCCGCGACGGCCCGGTGCTCCATCTGCAGCAGGCCGATCTGGTCCCGGCCGCGCTGGCTGGTGGAGACCAGGGCCTCGATCGCGAGGTCGAGACCGGACTTGGTCCGGCCCCGCGTCCAGGCGTAGGGCCGCACCGCCGAGGCGCCCGAGCCCGAGCCGAACTGCTCGGCCTCCGGCACCTGCACGTCGAGCGCACCGGTGAACGGTCCGCCGACGGGCAGCGGCTGCTGCGCTGCCGGGGCGACCGGATCGACCGCGGGCCGCGGGAGCGGACCCGTGGTCGGCCGGGCGTCCTGCGGGGGCGAGCCCCCGTCGTCCTCGTCGCGCCGACGGCCCCAGCGCCGCTTGCGGGCGGGCCGGGCGCTGTCGAAGCTGAACCCGTTCATGACGTCGGCGAAAGTCGGCTCCGAGAGTGGGAGCCCGTCATCGGGACCGGTACTCACGAGACGTCACCTGCCTTTCGCGGACGGGGGAACGGGTCAGGCGCCGAACGAGCCCTGCAGCTCGGCGCGCAGCTCGGGGGTCAGGAGCTGGCCGACGCGGTCGACCAGCAGGGTCATCTCGTAGCCGATGAGGCCGATGTCGCAGCTCGGCGAGGCCAGCACGGCCAGGCACGAGCCGTCGCTGATGGACATGAGCAGCACGATGCCGCGGTCCATCTCGACGACGGTCTGGACGACGCCGCCGGCGTCGAAGCACCGGGCGGCGCCCTGGGTCAGGCTGACCAGGCCGGACGCCACGGCGGCGAGCTGGTCGGCCCGGTCCCGCGGCAGCCGGTCCGAGCTGGTGAGCAGCAGACCGTCGGCGGACACGACGATCGCGTGGGCCACGCCGGGCACCCGCTCGGCGAAGTTCGTGACCAGCCAGCCGAACCGGCTCGGCTGGGCCTGGGGCCCGGAGTGGTGCTGCTGGGGCGCTGTCACGTGCTCTCCTCGTTGTCGCCGCCCGCCGGAGCGGAACGGTGGTCGTCCGCCCCCGGCGAGCCGGAGCCCTGCGGTCCGTCGCCGCGGTACTTCGTCTCGCGTCCCTGGCGGACGCCTTGCTGGTAGCTCGCGAGCCGTCCTCGCACGCTCTCCGCGCTGCGCGCGGAGGTGACGGGCGGGGCCAGCACCGCAGATCCTGCACTGCCCGGAACGAGCCGTGCACGCGGGCGCCGCTTGGGCAGCCCCGCCGGGGTCAGTTCGTCGGGCCGGTCGACCGCAGTGTCGACCTGGGTGGCCGCCCGCCAGCCCTCGTCGGCCGCCGTCGCGAACGCGGACGGCTCCGGGACGGGAGCGGGAGCGGGGGGCGCCGGCGGCCGGGCCGACGCCACCGGCACCGGCTCGGGCCGCGGGCGGGGCGGCAGCGCCGGAGCGACCCGAGCACCGGTGCCGTCGCCGTTGTCGTTGCCGCCGGTCCCGTTGCCGCCGGCCCGGACGTGCGAGGTCTCGGGCGCGCCGTTCGCCGCCGGCACCCGCGGGGAGCTGCCGGAGCTCGGGGCGGGCGGGATGGCGGACGGGATGGCGGACGGGATGGCGGACGGGGCGGCCGGCGCGGGCCGGGCGGACGGCGACGGGCGCGTGCGCACCGGCAGGGCGGCGGCCGGAGCCGGGGCCGGGGCCGGGGCCGCCACGACCGGGGCCGCCTGCGGCTCGTCCTGGTACTCGACCGGCAGCTGCCGGTTGGACCGGAACCACGCCGAGGCCATCTCCTCGAAGATGGGCGTGGTCTCGCCCAGCTCGAAGCCGGAGGCCTGCTCCGCCGGCCGGGCCGGCACCGCGGCGGCCGGGAGGGGCTGGACCGTGGCGGCCGGCAGGCCGTCGTCCGCGGCGGGATCCTCCGGCACCGGCGGCACCACGGGGGAGAACAGGGCGCTCGCATCGGACTCGGCCGGCGGGAGCGCCTCGGGCGGTGCGGGCACGACGTCGGCGGCCGGGGTGTCCGTGCGGCCGACCACCGGCATGGGCATGGTCGGCGGCGAGAACACCTCTCCGTCGACGCCGTCGACGGACTGCGGCGCCGGGGCGGGCGCTGATCCGCCCGGACGGCGCTGGGGCAGACCGCCGGGCTGCGACGGCGGGCCGTCGACCGCGGGGTCGGTGCCGGTGCGGGGGCTCGAGCCGTTGGTCGGGCGGGGGGCCGCCCCCGGCCACGGGGTGCGCAGCGCGTCGGGGGTGACCGCGCCGTTGACGCCGTTGCCGTGCGCCGCGCCGTTGCGCTCGACGACGCCGTGGGCGGCGGTGGTCTCGGTGGGGGAGGAGCCGCGCTCGGCGGCGGCGCGCTGGGCGGCCGCGCGCTCCGCGTCGAGCTGGTCCTGGCGGGCCCGCTCGGCCACCTCGGCGGCGGTGCGGTCCGCGTCGTCGCGGTCGGTGCCGCCGGTGTCGGGGCCGAACGGCCCGTCGGGGCCGGGGCCGAAGCCGTCGCCCTGCAGGGACGACCCGGGACGGCGGGTGGGCAGGCCGTTCACCGGCCGGTCCTGGGGCTGCTCGAACACCGGGGCCGCGGGGCCGTCGGTGCCGGTGACCAGGGCCGACAGCGAGCTGGTCGGGGCGGAGGCGGCCACGCGCTGCGGCGGCACGCCGTAGGCGGTGCTGCCGCTGCGGCGGCTCTGCTCGCCCTCCGCGCCCGGCACCAGCACCGCGGGCACGGTGACCGAGGCGGTGAGGCCCGCTCCGGGCCCGCCCGCCGAGGAGGTGGACAGCTGCACCTGGATGCCGTGCCGGGCCCCCAGGCGCCCGACCACGAACAGGCCCATGCGGCGCGAGGCGGACACGTCCACCGACGACGGCCCGGAGAGCCGCTGGTTGGCGTCGGCCAGCTCGTAGTCGATCATGCCGACGCCGCGGTCGGCGATCTCCACCAGCAGCGAGCCGTCCGCGGTGCGGGTGGTGCTCATGACCACCTGCGAGTCGGGCGGGGAGAAGTTGGTGGCGTTGTCGAGCAGCTCGGCCAGCAGGTGGACGAGGTCGGACGCGGCTCGGCCGACGATCGAGGCCGACGGCGGCGCCTGCACGACGATGCGCTGGTACTGCTCGATCTCCGACACCGCGGCGCGCAGCACGTCGACCATCGGCACCGGCGCGGTGTTGCGCTTGGCGAGGTCGGTGCCGGCGAGGACCAGGAGGTTCTCGGAGTTGCGCCGCATGCGGGTGGCGAGGTGGTCGAGCTGGAAGAGGTTCGACAGCTGGTCGGCGTCCTGCTCGTTGCTCTCCAGCTGCTCGATGAGCTGCAGCTGGCGCTCGACGAGCGCCTGGCTGCGGCGCGACAGGTTGACGAACATGCTGCTGACGTTGGTCTGCAGGGCGGCCTGGTCGGCGGCGAGGCGGACCGCCTGGCCGTGCACCGCGTCGAACGCGCGGGCCACCTGGCCCACCTCGTCGCGGGAGTCGATCGGCACCGGGTCCACCGCCACGTCCAGGGTGCCGCCCGACCGCATGCTCTCGACGGCCATCGGCAGGCGCCGCTCGGCGACGTCGAGGGCCGAGGTGCGCAGCACCCGCAGCGACCGGATCAGGGCGCGGGCGACCAGCACGGCGACCGTGATGCCGGCCAGCAGGCCCAGCATCAGGATCACCGAGTTGATGCCGGCGAGGTTGCTCGCGTCCTCCTCGGCGGCGAGGGCGGCCTCGCCCAGCGCGGTCCCGGTGTTGGCGTCGGCGGCCCGCACGAGCGCGATGGCGTCGGCGTGGGCGGTGTCCCACGCCGCCGCGTCGGCGACGATCGGCTGGTCGAGCCGGGTGGTGGCGATCTGCTGCTTGACCTCGGTGCGCCGCTGGAACACCGGCACCTCGTCGCCGATGACGCCGAACCGCTCGAGCTGCTCGGGGGTGAGCGCGAGCCGGTAGGAGCCGACGGCGGTGCCGAGCAGGGTGTCGGCGGCCTGGCTGGTGGCGACGTCGCCGGGGGTGAGGAACCCGGCGCGGACCGCCGCGGCGAGCACGGTGTGCTGCAGGCCGAGCTGCTCGCGGATCAGTGAGGTGGCGGTGAGCGCGTCGGCCAGGCCCGCGACGTCGGGGGTGCGCAGCTGGCGGAGCAGCGCGCGGTCGAGCGCGTCGACGCGGGCGATGACGCCGGTGTAGCGCTGCACGACCGCCGCGGTGGGGGTGGTGACGCCGGTGCCGACGTCCTCGCGCAGGGCGGGGAGCTGGGCGACGGCCTCGTCGGCCTGCGTGATCGCGGTGCGGGTGGTGTCGTCGATGTCGCCCTCGGGCGTGCCGGCCACGGCGGCGCGGGAGGCGGCGACGGCGGCGTCGGTCTGCGCGGTGCCGGCGTCGAGGACGCTGCGGTCCTGCTCGCGGTCGCCCGCGACGTACAGCGCGGCCTCGGTGCGCTCCTGGCGCAGCGCGTCGGCGGCCGCGGCCACCTGCGTGCGGACCTGCAGGAGCTGGTTGCTCGTGCCCAGCGCGGCCGCGTCGTTGGCCTGGTCGGCGATGCGCAGCACCCCGAGCGCGAGGGCGAGCAGGGCCGGGACCAGCCCGATCGCGACGAGCTTCCACGCGAGCGTCCAGTTGCGCGGGTTCAGCCGGTCGACCCACGATGCGGTGGGCTCGGTCGTGGTCACGTCGTCCCCCTGGGGTTGGCAGGCGATCCGCCGGACTCTGTCACGACGTCGGGGTCGGCGGCGAGACCGCGGGAGCCGAACAGCACCCGGGCGGCGGTGGGTGGCGGGGGGAGCGTCGCTGGGGGCATCGGGTGGCTTCTTCTCGCGCCTGTCGTCTGGGCCGTCCGGCCGACACGCGCCCGCTGGGGTTCGGGCGGCTGCCGCTCGGAGCGGATAGGATCGCGGCGGGAGACGTGTACTCCCGCCGACGGTGCGGCCAGAGCATAGCCCAGCCCTCCCAGCGGATCCCCCGGCTCGGCCGCCGCCCGACGCCCCCCGGGTGCCGTTCACCGAGACGAGCATCACAGACACTCCAGTCGGAGGACCCCTCACCGTGACCGACGGACCGCTCATCGTCCAGTCCGACAAGACGCTCCTCCTCGAGGTCGACCACGCCGACGCCCCGGCCGCCCGCACCGCCATCGCGCCCTTCGCCGAGCTGGAGCGCGCGCCCGAGCACGTGCACACCTACCGGGTGACCCCGCTGGCCCTGTGGAACGCCCGCGCCGCCGGTCACGACGCCGAGCAGGTCGTCGACGCGCTGGTGCGGTTCTCGCGCTACGCGGTGCCGCAGCCGCTGCTGGTCGACGTCGTCGACACGATGGGCCGCTACGGCCGGCTGCAGCTGGGCAACCACCCCGCCCACGGCCTGGTGCTCACCGCGCTCGACCGGGCGGTGCTGGAGGAGGTGCTCCGGCAGAAGAAGATCGCCCCGATGCTGGGGGCGCGCATCGACGACGACACCGTGCTGGTGCACCCCTCCGAGCGGGGCCGCCTCAAGCAGGCGCTGCTCAAGATCGGCTGGCCGGCCGAGGACCTCGCCGGCTACGTCGACGGCGAGGCGCACGCGATCGCGCTGGCCGAGGACGGCTGGACCCTGCGCGACTACCAGCGCCAGGCCGTCGAGGGGTTCTGGGCGGGCGGATCGGGCGTCGTCGTGCTGCCCTGCGGGGCGGGCAAGACGCTGGTCGGCGCGGCCGCGATGGCGCAGGCGCAGGCCACGACGCTGATCCTGGTCACCAACACCGTGGCCGGCCGGCAGTGGAAGCGCGAGCTGGTGGCCCGCACCAGCCTCACCGAGGACGAGATCGGCGAGTACTCCGGCGAGCGCAAGGAGATCCGGCCGGTCACGATCGCGACCTACCAGGTGATCACCCGCAAGTCGAAGGGCGAGTACAAGCACCTGGAGCTGTTCGACTCCCGCGACTGGGGCCTGGTCATCTACGACGAGGTGCACCTGCTGCCGGCGCCGGTGTTCCGCATGACCGCCGACCTGCAGTCGCGCCGGCGCCTGGGGCTGACGGCGACGCTGGTGCGCGAGGACGGCCGCGAGGGCGACGTGTTCTCGCTGATCGGGCCCAAGCGCTACGACGCGCCGTGGCGCGACATCGAGCAGCAGGGCTGGATCGCCCCGGCCGAGTGCGTCGAGGTGCGCGTGACGCTGACCGACGCCGAGCGCATGACCTACGCCGTCGCCGAGGCCGAGGAGCGCTACCGCGTGGCGTCCACCGCGCACACCAAGGTCGCGGTCGTGAAGTCGGTCCTGGCCCGGCACCCCGGCGAGCCCGCCCTGGTCATCGGGGCCTACCTCGACCAGCTCGACGAGCTCGGCGAGGCCCTGGACGCGCCGGTCATCCAGGGGTCCACCCGGAACAGGGAGCGCGAGGAGCTGTTCCAGCGGTTCCGCCAGGGCGACCTGCCGGTGCTCGTGGTCAGCAAGGTCGCCAACTTCTCCATCGACCTGCCCGAGGCCAGCGTGGCGGTGCAGGTGTCGGGCACCTTCGGCTCGCGGCAGGAGGAGGCCCAGCGCCTCGGCCGGCTGCTGCGCCCCAAGGGCGACGGCCGCCAGGCGCACTTCTACTCCGTCGTCTCCCGCGACACGCTCGACACCGAGTACGCCGCGCACCGGCAGCGCTTCCTCGCCGAGCAGGGCTACGCGTACCGCATCGTCGACGCCGACGACCTGCTCGGCCCCGCGGTCGGCGGCGTCGGGGACGGCTCCACGGCGTAGCGCCGTCCGCCGCACGGCGCTACCCCGTTCGGGGGTCGGGAGTCGCGCGCTCCGCGACCGCCGTCCACACTCTGTGCACGTCGTGGACCCGTGGGTGAGGAGGCGCCGTGCTCGGATGGGTCGTCGCCGCCGTGACCGCCGGGTGGTGCGCCGTGGCCGTGGCGGTGGCCGCCGTCCTGGGTCGCGTGGTGCGGCTGCGCGACCGCCAGGTGCCGCACCACCCGGCCCGCCCCGTCCCCCCGGTCCCGTCCCCGCGCGCGCCGATGGACCCCGCCGTGGAGCGCGACCGCGAGCCGGGCTGATCCCCCCTCCGCCCGGGCGTACCGCGACCGCGGCGCCCCGTGCGAAGGTGCGCGGATGCCGGATCGGGATCGCGCCGTCGAGCGGGTGCAGGCGCAGGAGCACGAGCTCGCCGCGCTGCTGGCCGAGCGCGACGGGCTGCTGTCCGTGCTCGACCGCGTGCTGGCCCTGCACGGCACGGCCCGGCTGATCCGCGACGCCGCGGGCGCGGACGCCGGGTTCGTCGCCGACCTCGACGGGCGCGGCGCCGTCATCCGCTGGCTGGCCGGCAACCGCACCGACGCGCTGCAGGACCTCGTCGTGCCGACCGGGCAGGGGGTGGGCGGCCGGGTGCTCGCCTCGGGGCAGCCCGTCCGCGTCAGCGACTACGTCGCCGCCCCGACGATCACCCACCACTTCGACGGGATGGTGCGCCGGGAGTCGATGTCGGCGATGCTCGCGGTGCCGGTGCTGGACGACCGCGACGGCACCGTCGCCGTCGCCTACGCCGCGCTGCGCGGGGAGGGGACGTTCGGCGACGACGCCCTGGACGCCGTGCGGGACGTGGCGCGGCAGGCCGCGCGGGCGCTGCGCCTGGCCGACCGCGCCGAGGCCGGCCGCACCGCCGCCGTGTCCGCCGAGCGCGAGCGCATGCAGGCCTCCCTGCACGACTCCGTGGGTGCGATGCTGTTCTCCATCGGCGCGCAGGTGCGCGACCTGCGCACGACGCTGCCGGACAACCCCGTCCTGCGCACGCGGCTGGGCCGGCTGGAGTCCGACGTGTCGGCCGCCTCGCTGGCCCTGCGGGAGTCGCTGCTCGCGCTGTCGGCGTCGAGCCCGGAGCGGGCGCTGCCCGTCGAGCTCGCCGAGCACTGCCGGTCGTTCGAGGCGCGCACCGGGGTGCCGGCGCGGTTCGTCCAGCTCGGCCCGGTGGCGCCGCTGGACGCCGAGCGCACCGCGCTGCTCACCGCCGCGGTGCGGGAGGGCCTGCTCAACGTGGAGAAGCACGCGAGCGCGGGCACCGTGGTCGTCAGCCTGGGCACCGTGGACGGCGGCGTGCAGGTGGCCGTGGCCGACGACGGCGGCCCCGCCGGCCCGGCCGGTCCCGGGGGCGACGGCACCGGCCTCGGGGTGCGGATGCTCGTCGAGCGCGCGGCCCGGCTCGGGGGGCGCGTGTCGCTGGTCCACGACGAGGACGGCGGCACGACGCTGCGCATGCTGCTGCCGGTGCCGGGCGCGGGCGGCCCCGGGCACACCGCGGGCGGGGACCAGCGGTGAACGCGGCGCGGGTGATGGTCGTCGACGACCACCCCGTCGTCCGCGACGGCGTCGCGCTGCTGCTGCGCTCGGAGCCCTCGCTCGTGGTGGTGGGCTCGGCCGAGAGCGGGCGCGCCGCGCTGGAGCGGGCGCCCGAGCTGGCCCCCGACCTGGTGCTGCTGGACCTGCGGCTGCCCGACATGCTCGCCCCGGAGATCGTGGCGGGGCTGCGGGCGAGCTGCCCGGCGGCCAAGGTCGTCGTCTTCACCGCGCACGGCGACCACCACGGCGTGCAGGCCGCGCTCGACGCCGGCGCGCACGGGGCGCTGCTCAAGGACGCGGCGGCGACCGACCTGGTCGCCGCGCTGCGGCGGGTGCTGCGGGGCGAGCGGGTGTCCGACCCGCGGATGTCCCCGGGCGCGGGCGGGAACCAGGCGGCGCTGGCCCGCAGCGGGCTCACCCGCCGGGAGTACGAGGTGCTGCGCCTGGCCGCGCAGGGCCGCACCAACCCCGAGATCGCCGAGACCACCGGGCTCGCGCGCAACACCGTCAAGACCTACCTGCAGTCCGCCCTGCACAAGCTGGGGGCGCGCAACCGCGTCGAGGCGATCGGCAAGGCCAGCGAGGCCGGACTCCTGTGACCGCTGCCCGGCGTCGACGCAGATAACGGACCGTCAACGTTCGCGGACCCCCTCTCCGCATGGGGGTGCCTGATCGGTGTGACGCCACACACGATGGCCCGGCCGGTCCGCCCCCAGGGACCGAGCAGTCGAGGCGAGGGAGCCTGGATGCGGGAGCGACGGTGCTGACGGTCCGCGGGTTGTCGGTGCGCTACGGCCGGTCGGTGAACGCCCTCACGGACGTCTCGTGCGAGGTGCCCGAGGACGGCGTGCTGGCCGTGCTCGGCGGCAACGGAGCGGGGAAGTCGACCCTGCTGCGCGCGGCGTCGGGCACGCTCGGGCTGCACCGCGGGGCGGTGTCGGCCGGCGAGATCGTCTTCGACGGCACGCGCATCGACCGGCTCGACCCGGCGCTGATCGTCCGGTCCGGGGTCGTGGCCGTGCCGGAGGGCCGGCAGGTGTTCGCGCGGATGACCGTGGAGGAGAACCTGCGGGCCGGTGGTCTCGGCACCCGCTCCGCCCAGGTCCGCACGGAGGCCCGCGAGCGCATCCGCGAGCTGTTCCCCGTGCTCACCGAGCGCGCCGCGCAGCGGGCCGGGCTGCTGTCGGGCGGCGAGCAGCAGATGCTCGCCATCGGCCGCGCGCTGATGTCCGGCCCCCGGCTGCTGCTGCTCGACGAGCCCTCGCTGGGCCTGGCCCCGCAGATGGTGGGCCGGATCGCGCGCATCGTCCGCGAGATCCACGCCCAGGGCACCGCCGTGGTGCTCGTGGAGCAGAACGCCACCATGGCGCTGAAGGTGGCCGACCACGCCGTCGTGCTGGAGGTCGGACGGGTCGCGCTCAGCGGTCCCGCGGCGGAGCTCGCGGCCAGCGACGACGTGCAGCGGCTCTACCTGGGCGGCCACGCGGAGTCCCAGGCCCAGGCCGAGGACGAGGCGGCCGAGGCGCTGGCCCGCCGCCCGGCCCGGACGCTGTCGCGGTGGGTGGGATGAGCGCCCCCACCACCGGGCTGCGCACGGGGGTCGCCCCGCTCGCGATCGACGACGTCACCCTGCGCTTCGGCGGCATCACGGCCCTGGACGGCGTGAGCTTCACCGTCGAGCCCGGCACCGTGCACGCGCTGATCGGCCCGAACGGCGCCGGCAAGTCCAGCTGCTTCAACGTCATCAGCGGGCTGTACAGGCCGACGTCGGGCCGGGTCCGGCTGGGCGACACCGAGCTGACGGCGCAGGCGCCCCACCAGCTGGCCGCCCTCGGCGTGGGGCGCTCGTTCCAGAACATCGCGCTCTCGCCCTACTCCACGGTCCGCGACAACGTGCTGCTCGGTCGGCACGTGCTCACCACCGGCGGGTTCTGGTCGGGCGGGCTGCGCCTGGGCCGCAAGGCCGAGCGGGCGCACACCCGGCGGGTCGAGGAGATCTGCGGGTTCCTCGGGGTCGGCGACCGGCTCGACGTGCCCGTCGCGGCCCTGCCCTACGGGCTGGCCAAGCGGGTCGACATCGCCCGCGCGCTCGCCGTCGAGCCGACGCTGCTGCTGCTCGACGAGCCCGCCGCCGGGCTCAACGCCGTGGAGACCGCCGAGATGGCGGTGACGATCCGCGACCTGCGCGAGGCGCTGGGCATCTCGGTGCTGCTCGTGGAGCACGACATGGGGCTGGTCATGGGCATCGCCGACCGGGTGAGCGTGCTCGACTTCGGCCGGTTGATCGCCGACGGCCCACCCGCGGCCGTGCAGTCCGACCCGGCCGTGATCGCGGCCTACCTCGGCGTCGGCGATGAGGACTCCGCGGGCGCTCGGCCCGGCGGGGACGAGGAGAGCTGATGCAGACCTTCGCGCAACTGGTGGTCAACGGGCTGGGCAAGGGCGCGGTCTACGCGCTCCTCGCCCTCGGCTTCGTGATCATCTTCAAGGCCACCGAGGTGGTCAACTTCGCGCACGGCTCGCTCGTGCTGGTGGGCGGCTTCTTCGTCTACGAGCTCAAGGACACGCTGGGCTGGGCGATGGCGGCGGTGGTCGGGATCCTCGCCGCCGCCCTCGCGGCGATCGCGATCGAGCGGCTGGTGCTGGCCAACGCGCGCAGCGCCGACCACAACTCGCTCGCGCTGCTCACCATCGGCATCGACGTGATCATCACCGAGGAGGTCGTGCGCCGGGTCGGCGCCGACATCCCGTTCATCGGCGACCCGTACGACTCCCAGCCCGTCCAGGTCCTCGGGCTGACGCTGTTCCGCACCCAGGCGATCGCGCTCGTCGTCGGCGCCGTGCTGATCACCGCGTTCCTGCTCGTCTTCCGCTACTCGGACTGGGGCGTCGCGATGCGCGCCCAGGCCGAGAACCGCGAGGCCGCCGCGCTCATGGGCATCCGCAGCTCGCGGGTGACGGCCACGGCGTGGCTGGTGGCCGGCGCGCTCGCCGGCGTCGCCGTGCTGTTCATGGCCACGCAGGACTTCTCCGGGGCCGGTCTGGGCCGCGGCACGCACGCCATCGCGCTCATCGCCTTCCCCGCCGCGATCCTCGGCGGGCTCGACTCCACCGTCGGCGCGGTGGTCGGCGGGATCGTCGTCGGGCTGACCGAGGCGCTGTCGGCCCAGTACATCTCCTTCGAGTTCTCCAAGAGCGCGGTGTTCCTGGTGATGCTGCTGGTTCTGGTGATCAGGCCGTCCGGGCTGTTCGGGACGAAGGAGCTCAGTCGTGTCTGAGACCCTCACCCCCGCCTCCGCCCCGCCCGCCGCCGCCCCGCCGCCCGCCGCCCCCCGCCGCCGCAACTGGCTCAAGATCGGGGCGACCGCCGCCCTCGTGGTGGTGCTGCTGCTCCTGCCCGTGCTCGTCGGCAGCGGCGGCGTCGGCTACCTCAAGCTCGCCCAGTACGTCCTCATCGGGGCCGTCGGCGGGATCGGGCTGACGCTGCTGGTCGGCCAGGCCGGGCAGCTCTCGCTGGCCCACCCGTTCTTCCTGCTCGTCGGGGCGGTCACCTACGCCACCCTGGCCGGCGACCCCGAGGAGTCCGAGGACCTCGTCGGGCTGGGCCTGCCGCCGGTGATCGCCGTGATCGGGGCGGTGCTGCTGTGCGGGCTGGTCGGCCTGGCCTTCGCCCCCGTCGCCGGCCGGCTGCGCGGCATCTACCTGGGCGTCGCGTCCCTGTCGCTGGTGTTCCTCGGGCTGTGGCTGGGCCAGTCGCTCGACATGTTCTCCGGCGGCACCTCCAGCGGCCGCAACGCGCCGGTGTTCGAGCTGTTCGGCTTCGAGTTCGCCAACTCCCGGCCGGCCCCCACCATCGCGGGCGTCCCCATCCAGAAGCAGCAGCGGCTCTGGTACCTGTTCCTCGCCTTCGCCGCCGGGGCGTACCTGCTCGCCCGCGGCGCGGTGAACAGCCGCATCGGCCGGTCCTGGCGCGCCGTGCGCGACAACGAGGCCGCCGCCACCGCGATGGGCGTCAACGTCATCCGGGTCAAGGCCGCGGCGTTCACGATCTCCTCGGCCTTCGCCGGCCTCGCCGGCGTCATGACCGCCCTGTGGCTCGACCTGGTCAAGCCGGACGAGAACGAGTTCACCGGCAGCTACTCGCTGACCGTCTCGATCGCGTTCCTGGCCGTCATCATCATCGGCGGTCTCGGCTCCGTGCCCGGCGCGGTCGTCGGGTCGCTCATCGTCTTCGGGCTGCAGCAGTTCTTCCTGCTCGGCTCGCAGGAGTTCGGATGGTTCGCCGACGCCGCCTTCGGCGGCTTCAGCGCCGTCATCGTCAGCACCTTCGTGTACGGCGCCGCGATCGTCCTCGTGGTGCTGTTCGAACCCGGCGGCATGGCCGCCATCGGCCGGCGGCTCCTCGCCCGGCGTCCCACCGCTGTCCCGGCCGCCGACGGTGGCGGCCGGACCACCCCCCGAGAGGACCGATCATGAAGTCACGCGGAGCCGGGCGGTCGGCCCTGATCGCCGGCGCCCTGACCAGCACGCTGGTGCTCGCCGCCTGCGGCAGCACGGCCGACGCCCCGGCCCCCGGTGGCGCCGCCGGTGGCGCCCCGGCCGAGGGTGCCGTCGTCACCGACGTGGGCGTCACCGACACCACGATCACGCTCGGGATCATGGGCGACACCTCGGGCGTCTTCAAGAACCTGGGCGCGGCGCTCAACGCCGGCAACCAGCTCTGGGCCGACGACGTCAACGCGGACGGCGGCATCTGCGGGCGCCAGATCGAGATCGAGGTCGTCGACCACGGCTACAAGGCCGACGTGGCGAAGACGCTCTACCCGCAGCTGGAGCCGAACGTGCTGGGCATGGTCCAGCTCCTCGGGTCGCCGGTGCTCGCGGCGCTCGAGCAGAACCTCATCGACGACGACATGCTCGCCGCGCCGGCGTCCTGGTCGTCCGAAGTGCTCGACAACCCCGGCGTCATGATGATCGGCACCACCTACGACCTGGAGATCGTCAACGGCCTGGCCTACCTCCAGCAGGAGGGCCTGATCGCCGACGGCGACGCCATCGGCCACATCTACATCGACGGCGAGTACGGCGGCAACGGGCTCAAGGGCTCGCAGTACTACGCCCAGCAGCACAACCTGACGATCACCGAGGCCAAGGTCACCTCCACCGACAACGACCTCACCGGCATCGTCACCGGCATGCGCGGTGCGGGCGTCAAGGCGATCGTCCTCACCACCACCCCCGGCCAGACGGCGTCGGCGCTGGCGGCCAACCAGGCCCTCGGCCTGAACGTGCCGGTGATCGGCAACAACCCGACCTTCGACCCGGCCCTGCTCCAGAGCCCGGCCGCGGGCGCGCTGGGCAACCTGTACGTGGCGGCGTCGAGCGCGCCGTACTCCTCGGCCAACCCGAAGGTGCAGGAGGTGACGGCGGCCTACGAGGCGGCCAACCCCGACTCGCCGCGCAACGGCGGCCTCGTCGTCGGCTACGTCGAGGGCCTGGTGTGGCAGAACGTGCTGACCGCCGCCTGCGACGCCGGTGACCTCTCCCGCGCCGGTGTGAAGGCCGCGCTGACCACGCTGACCTCGGTCGAGACCGAGGACCTCGTCGACGTGCTCGACTACAGCTCGCCGGGCTCGCCCCCCACCCGCGGCGTCTACATCGCCAAGGTCGACCCGAACGCCGAGGGCGGCCTGACCGAGGTGGCCCCGCTGTTCACCGCCCCGGAGGCCGAGACCTACGTGGCGCCGTTCCAGAACCAGGGCTAGCCCCCCGCCCGACCGACCCCGGCGCCCTCCGTCCCCGAGGCCGCCGGACCCACCCCGACCCCGTCCCGGCACCAGTCCGGGGCGGGGTCGGGGTGCTCCCGGAGGTCGCCGCCCCCGGGAGCGGGCACCGTGGACGGCATGGAGAACAACCAGACCACCCCCGCCACCCCCGCGCCCCTCAGCACCGTCCGCTCCACGATCACGCTGCGCCGCAGCCGGACCGACCGCATGGTCGCCGGCGTCTGCGGCGGGGCCGCGGCCGCCCTGGGCGTCGACGCCAACCTGCTGCGGCTCGGCCTCGTGCTGCTGACCGTCTTCGGCGTCGGCCTGGGCGCGGTCGCCTACCTGGCCGCGTGGATCCTGGTGCCCGAGACCGAGGTGTGACGCTCCCTCAGGGGCGGGTGCGCCCGGACCAGTTCGCCAGGCGCTCGGTCGGCCCGGCGCCCGGCCGCGACGGCACCACCGGGCCGAACGGCACGGGCCCGCCGCGCGGCTCCTCGGGCAGGAACCGCGGCACCACCGCCAGCACCGCCCCGGCGAGGGCGGGGTCGGCCTCGGGGTCCTGCCCCGTCGCGACGGCGAGGTCCCAGCCGTGCACGAGGGTCTCGTTGAGGTAGCCCCACACGGCGCCGCGCCCGGGCACCGTGCCCCACGGCACGGTGAGCGCGCGGTCGAGCAGCGCGTCGTCGGCCCACACGGCCAGGGTCTTGGCCGTCGCCTCGGCGTACGCGCCCGCCGGGTCGGTGAGGCCGCGGACGACCAGCGGCACCGACCCCGGGTCGCCGCCCTCGCCGATCACCCGGGCCCGCTCGGCGGTGGCGACGAGGTGGCCGAGCAGGTCGCGGACGTCGAACTCCGCGCAGGGGGTGGGGGCGTCGAGGTCGTGGGAGCCGGCCATCAGACCGTGCGCCCAGGCCAGCGCGGCGGAGTAGAGGGGGCGGGGGTCGGTGCTCCGAGTCATGGCCCCATCCTGGGCGCCATACACGACACCTCGTGTCGTGTATCTCTGCCATCCTCGACGGGTGCGCGCCGACCGCCTGCTGTCGCTGGTCCTGCTGCTGCGCCACCGCGGCCGGATGACGGCGTCCGCGCTGGCCCGCGAGCTGGAGGTGTCGTCGCGGACGGTCCTGCGCGACGTCGAGGCGCTGTCCACCGCCGGCGTCCCGGTGTACGCCGAGCGGGGCCGCGACGGCGGGTTCGCGCTGCTCGCCGGCTGGTCGACCGACCTCACCGGGCTCACCCACGCCGAGGCGCGGGCCCTGCTCGTCGCCGGGTCGCGCGCGCCGACCCCGGAGCTGGCCGCGGCGATGCGCAAGGTCGTCGCGGCCCTGCCCGACGCCCAGCGCGACGAGGCCACCCGGGCGGCCGGGCGGGTGCTGGTGCGTCCCGACGGCATGGTCCGCGAGGCCCCCGACGCCGCCCCGGACGTGCTGCGCGTCCTGCAGGAGGCGGTGTTCGGGGGGCGGCGCCTGCGCCTGCTGTACGCGGCGCGGGAGGCGCGGGCCCGGTGGCGCACCGTCGACCCCGTCGGGCTGGTGGACGCCGGTGGCCAGTGGTACCTGCTCGCCACGCACGACGGCGACGACCGGACCTACCGCGTCTCGCGGGTCCGCGCCGCGGAGGTGCTCGACGAACCCGCCGCCCCGACGGGCGACGTCGATCTCCAGCGGCTGTGGGAGGAGCGCCGCGACCGCTTCCGCGCGTCGATGGGCGCGCTGCGCGCCCGCGTCCGGATCCGCGCGGCCCGCCGCGGCGCCCTGCCCGCCCCGGTGGCCGTCGACGCCGAGACCGTCGACGGGGAGTGGCACGTGCTGGACGTCCGCTTCGGCGACCGCGCCCACGCCGAGGCCGTGCTGTGGGCGCTCGCCCCCGACGCGGAGGCGCTCGACCCGCCCGCGCTGCGGGAGGCCCTGGCCGACCGGGCCGCGGCCACGGCCCGGCTGCACGGGGCGCTCACCCGCCCGGGGCCGCCGGCGTCGGGCCGGTGATCACACATCCGGGAACGCCGCAGGGGCGGCACCCGGATCGGGTGCCGCCCCTGCGGGACGTGCGGTGGTGCGGGGTGGGACGGACTCAGAAGTCCATGCCGCCCATGCCGCCCGAGGGGTCGCCGGCCGGGGCCGGGTTCTTCTCGGGCTTGTCGGCGATGACCGCCTCGGTGGTGAGGAACAGGGCCGCGATCGAGGCCGCGTTCTGCAGCGCCGAGCGGGTGACCTTGGCCGGGTCGATGATGCCGGCCTTGACCAGGTCCTTGTACTCACCGGTCGCGGCGTCGAGGCCCTCGCCGGCCGGGAGGCCGCGGACCTTCTCCGCCACGACGCCGCCCTCGAGGCCGGCGTTGATGGCGATCTGCTTGAGCGGGGCCTCCAGCGCGACCTTGACGATGTTCGCGCCCGTGGCCTCGTCACCGTCGAGGCCGAGGCCCTCGAACAGGCCGGCACCGGCCTGGATCAGGGCGACGCCGCCGCCGGCGACGATGCCCTCCTCGACGGCCGCCTTCGCGTTGCGGACGGCGTCCTCGATGCGGTGCTTGCGCTCCTTGAGCTCGACCTCGGTGGCCGCGCCCGCCTTGATCACGGCGACGCCGCCGGCGAGCTTGGCGAGGCGCTCCTGGAGCTTCTCGCGGTCGTAGTCCGAGTCGGTCTTCTCGATCTCGTTGCGGATCTGCGAGACGCGACCGGCGATCTGGTCGGCGTCGCCCGCACCGTCGACGATGGTGGTCTCGTCCTTGGTGACGACGACCTTGCGCGCGGTGCCCAGCAGCGACAGGTCGGCGTTCTCCAGCTTGAGGCCGACCTTCTCGGAGATGACCTCGCCACCGGTGAGGATGGCCATGTCGGCCAGCATCGCCTCGCGGCGGTCGCCGAAGCCCGGGGCCTTGACGGCCACGGACTTGAAGGTGCCGCGGATCTTGTTGACGACCAGGGTGGCCAGGGCCTCGCCCTCGACGTCCTCGGCGATCACGGCGAGCGGCTTGCCGCCCTGCATGACCTTCTCCAGCAGCGGGAGCAGGTCCTTGACGGTGGAGATCTTCGACGAGACCAGCAGCACGTACGGGTCGTCGAGGACGGCCTCCATGCGCTCGGCGTCGGTGACGAAGTACGGGGAGATGTAGCCCTTGTCGAAGCGCATGCCCTCGGTGAGCTCGAGCTCCAGACCGAAGGTCTGGCTCTCCTCGACCGTGATCACGCCCTCCTTGCCGACCTTGTCCATCGCCTCGGCGATGAGCTCGCCGATCGAGGTGTCGGCGGCGGAGATGGAGGCGGTGGCGGCGATCTGCTCCTTGGTCTCCACCTCCTTGGCGGTCTTCAGCAGCTGCTGCGAGACGGCCTCGACGGCCTTCTCGATGCCGCGCTTCAGCGCCATCGGGTTCGCGCCGGCGGCCACGTTGCGCAGGCCCTCGCGGACGAGCGCCTGCGCCAGGACCGTCGCGGTGGTGGTGCCGTCACCCGCGATGTCGTCGGTCTTCTTGGCGACCTCCTTGACCAGCTCGGCCCCGATCTTCTCCCACGGGTCCTCGAGCTCGATCTCCTTGGCGATCGACACACCATCGTTGGTGATGGTGGGCGCGCCCCACTTCTTCTCCAGCACGACGTTGCGGCCGCGCGGGCCGAGCGTCACCTTGACGGCGTCGGCGAGGGTGTTCATGCCGCGCTCGAGCCCGCGGCGCGCCTCCTCGTCGAAAGCGATCATCTTCGCCATGGGGTGTGGTCCTCCGTTTGGGATGACACGAAAGTCAGTACGTCGGGCGGCGCCCGCGACGGACGACCGGCAACCCTGCGCCGGTCTCACCGGCCCGAACGATTGGCACTCTACCGTGTCGAGTGCCAACCGAAGTCTGGCACTCGGCACAGGCGAGTGCAAGGCGGTCCGGGTCCGGCAGGATCAGGTCCGTGGCTCCTCCCCGCCCTGGTCCCCGGCCCGTCGAGGAGCACCGCGCCGTGGTGGCCGCGCTGCTCCCCCCGCAGCCGGTCGAGGACGTCCCGCTGGCGGAGGCCCGGGGCCGGGTGCTGGCCCGCGACGTCGTCTCGACCGTGTCCCTGCCGCCGTTCGCCAACTCGGCGATGGACGGCTACGCGGTGCGGGCGGCCGACGTCGCCGGGGCGGACGGCGCCGCGCCGGTGGTGCTGCCCGTCGCCGCCGACCTGCCCGCCGGGCGCACGGACGTGCCGCCGCTGGAGCCGGGCACGGCCCACCGGATCATGACCGGGGCCGCCCTGCCGGCCGGCGCGGACGCCGTGGTGCCCGTCGAGCAGGCCGACGCGGGCCTCGGACGCGTGGCCGTCCGCGCCGCCCCCGAGCCCGGGGCGTTCGTGCGGGGCGTCGGGGAGGACGTCGTAGCGGGGTCGGTCGTGCTCACCGCGGGCACCGTGCTGCGCGCGCCGCAGATCGGCCTGGCCGCCGCGGTCGGGTGGGCGACGCTGCCGGTGCGCCGCCGGCCGGTGGTGCTGGTGCTGTCCACCGGCTCGGAGCTCGTCGCGCCCGGCGCGGAGCTGGAGCCGGGGCAGATCTACGAGTCGAACGGACCCATGCTGGCCGCCGCGGTGGAGGAGGCGGGCGGGCGGGCGGAGCTGCTGCGGTTCGTCCCCGACGACGTCGAGCAGTTCCTGGGCCGGTTGCGGGAGCGGATCGGGGGGGTCGAGGGGGGCGTCGACCTCGTCCTCACCTCCGGCGGGGTCAGCGCCGGCGCCTACGAGGTCGTCAAGGACGCCTTCACCGGGCGCGGGGTCGACTTCGTCAAGGTCGCGATGCAACCCGGCGGGCCGCAGGGCGCGGGCCGGGTCGACGAGCTCGGCGGCGTCGCGGTGGTGACGCTGCCGGGCAACCCGGTGAGTTCGCACGTGTCGTTCGAGGTGTTCGTGCGCCCGGCGCTGCGCGCGGCGACCGGTCACCCGCACCCCGACCGGCCGGTCGTGACGGCCACGCTGGGTGAGCACTGGACGTCCCCGGCCGGGCGCCGGCAGTACCGCCGCGCGGCGCTCGACGCGGTGCGCGGCACGGTCACGGAGGTCGGGACGGCGGCCTCGCACCTGCTCGCGGCGCTCGCCCGCGCGGAGTGCCTCGTGGTGGTGCCGGAGGGCGCCACCACCCTCCCGGAGGGCGCGCCGGTGCAGGTCTGGCTGCTCGACGACTAGAATGTGACCCACGTCATACTCAAGCGATGCAACAAACCGGACCCCGGCGGCGTCTTACTGGTTGAGCGTTCGGCCGATCGGTGAACATCGGGGCTTCCTCCCCGTGTGATCTGGTCTTCCGCCGCTCGGATGGGGATACTTTCCGCAGGCCACGGGTAACCGGGGCTCGCAAAGGACCTACCGCCCGTCGCTGGGGAGCGGACGAGCGGTTCCACGGCCGGGGTCGTCGTCTCGGGGGATGACGGCCCCGGCCCTTTTGTGCGCCCATCGATGCGTGCTCCGCGTGCGCTCCGCACGGTGCCGTCGCGTACCGTAGCCGCCGCCCGAGCGGCCATCCGGGTCGCCACGCCGGAGAGAGCGAACGCGTCGTGCCCGACACCCCCACCGGCTTCTCCCCGCGCCACGTCGCCGGTCTCGTCCGGGCCGCCGTGCCCCCCATGCACCCCGGCGGCCGTCCGCTCGTGGCCGCCGTCGCCCTCGTCGCGGGAGCGGCCCGCGCCCTCACCGGCCGCGGCACCGGCGCCGGGGTCCTCGCCACCGCCGCCACCGCGGCCTTCTTCCGCAACCCCCGCCGCACCCCGCCCCCGCGCACCGGCGTGGTCCTGGCCGCCGCCGACGGCACGGTCGCCACGGTGTCCGAGGTCCCGCCGCCCGCCGAGCTGGGCCTGCCGCCGACGCCCGTGCCGCGCGTCAGCGTCTTCCTGTCCGTGCTCGACGTGCACGTCCAGCGCGTGCCCGTCGACGGGCGCGTCGTCGCCGTGGAGTACCGGCCCGGGGTGTTCCTGTCGGCCGACCTGGACAAGGCGAGCGAGGACAACGAGCGCAACGCCGTGCTGCTGGAGGCGGTGACCGGGCACCTCGTGGGCGTCGTGCAGATCGCCGGGCTGCTCGCGCGGCGCATCGTGTGCGACCTCGCCCCCGGCGCCGAGGTGGCGGCGGGGGAGACCTACGGCCTCATCCGCTTCGGCTCCCGCGTCGACGTCTACCTCCCCGCCGGAGCGGCGGTGGAGGTCGCGCCCGGGCAGCGGACCATCGGCGGCGAGACCGTGCTCGCCACCCTGCCCCCCGCCGCCCCGCCCGTCGGGGCCGGCTGAGTGCCCGCGCCCCTCCCGCCCGGCGTGCGGCTGCTGCCGAACGCCGTCACCGTCGTGGCCCTCTGCGCCGGGCTGTCGGCCGTCTACTTCGCGCTCGGCCAGCGGTTCTCCTCGGCGGTGCTCGCCGTCGGCGTCGCCGCCCTGTGCGACGCCCTCGACGGGCGGCTGGCCCGCCTGCTCGACGCCAGCACCCGGATCGGGGCGGAGCTCGACTCGCTCGCCGACCTCGTCTCCTTCGGCGTCGCCCCGGCGCTCGTGCTCTACATCTGGCAGCTCGACGAGGGCGGCCGGTTCGGCTGGGTCGTGGCGCTGGTGTTCGCCGTCTGCATGGCGCTGCGGCTGGCGCGGTTCAACACGCTGCTCGACGCCGAGGACCCCTACCCGTTCTCCGGGGAGTTCTTCGTCGGCGTGCCCGCGCCGGCCGCCGCGCTGGTGGTGGGCCTCCCGCTCTACCTGACCCTGCAGTTCGGCGGGGGCTGGTGGACCTCCCCGGTGGTCGTCGGGCTGTGGGCCCTGCTGGCGGCCGCGCTCATGGTCAGCCGGCTGCCGACGGTGTCGTTCAAGACCGTGCGCGTCTCCCCGAACGCCGTCGCCCCGCTGCTGGTGCTGGTGGCGCTGCTGGCCGCCGTGCTGGTGACCGTGCCGTACCTGACGCTCGCGATCGTCTCCGTGCTCTACCTGCTCGTCCTGCCCTACACGCTCTACCGGTACCGCTGGCTCTCCCGGCACCCGGAGGCCTGGGACGTGCCGGTGCGCGAGCGCCGCGCCGTCGTGCGGGCCGCGCGGTCGGCCCGGCGCCTGGGGCTGCGGCCGCCGCTGCGCCGCCGCGTCGCCGGCCGGGCGAGCGCCGTGGGGGCCCGCGCGCGGGCCGTGGCGGGCGCCGTCCGCCGCCGCGGCGACGGCCCGCACGCCGGCGGCCCGGGCCCGGCGCGTCCGCACGACCGCCCGTGGCTGGGCCCGCGCCGCGACGACCGCCCCCGCTGACGCGCCCCGCCCCCGCCCCCACCCGCCCCCGGATCGCAGCGGTGCCACCCTGCTGCGACCGGGCCGCAGCGGTGCCACCCCGCTGCCACCGGTCCGGCCACTGCGCGGCGCTGGGTACCGTGCGGACGTGATCACGCTCGTCGCCCGGCTCGCCGCCTCCGCCGCCGACGCCCGGCGCGGGGTGGTGCGGCTGCACCCCGAAGTGCTCGACGCTCTGGGCCTGCGCTCCTGGGACGCCGTCTCGCTCACCGGCGCGCGCGTCACGACCGCGCTGGCCGCGCCGGGCGACGGCCCGCCCGGGCAGGCGACCGTCGACGACGTCACGCTGTCCAACGCCGGGCTGGCCGACGGCGCCGCCGTCGTGGTCGCCGCGGCGGGCGTGGAGCCGGCGCGGCGGGTGCTGCTCACCGGGTCGCGGCTGGCCCGGGCCGTGCCGCCCGAGACGCTCCGGCTGGCCCTCACCGGCAAGGTCCTCACGCCCGGCGACGCCGTGTCGCTGCTCCCGCAGGACCTCGAGCCCGCCCCGGGGCTGGACGCGGCGGCGGCCCGCCGCGGGGTCGCCGGCGCGCTCGGGGGCAGCTGGACCACTGAGCTGCTGACGGTGGCCGAGGTCGAGCCGGCCGGGGCCGTGGCCGTGCGGCCCGGCACGGTCGTCGGCTGGGTGGACGGCGCGAGCACCGCCGACCCCGGACCCGTCGGCGCCGCCCCGGTCACGGCCGGGCCCGCCGCCGCGCGGCCCGCCCCGGCGCCCTCCGCGCGGGCGGAGGCGCCCCGCGCCCCCGCCCCGGACGTCGTCCCGGTCTCCGACCTCGTCGGCAACACCGCCGCCGCGCGGCGCCTGGCCGAGTGGCTGGAGCTCACCCTGGACCGGCCCGAGCTGCTCGCCAGCCTCGGCGGGTCGGCCCGGCTGGGCGTCCTGGTCAGCGGCCCCGAGGGCGTCGGCAAGGCCACGCTCGTGCGCAGCGTCGCCGCGGCCGTCGGCGCGCGGTGCGTCGAGCTGCCGGCGCCGGGCGTCGCGGCGCTCGCCGACGCCTCCCAGCGGGTCCACGACGTGCTGGCCCAGGCCCGCTCCGGCGGCCGGACCGTCCTGCTCCTCACCGACGCCGAGGCGCTGCTGCCCGCGGCCGACCCGCCGCCGCTGGCCACGCTCGTCCTCGACGCGCTCGACGTCGCGCTCGACCGGCCCGGTCTGGTCCTGGTGGCCACCACGTCCTCCCCGGAGGCCGTGGACCCGCGGCTGCGCGCCCCCGGACGGGCCGACCGCGAGCTCGGCCTGGCCCTGCCCGACCTCGCCACCCGCACCGACCTGCTGCGCCGCCTGCTCACCGCCGTGCCGCTGGACGAGGACGTCGATCTCGGCGCGGTCGCCGAGCGCACGCCCGGCTTCGTCGTCGCCGACCTCGTGGCCGTGCGCCGGGAGGCCGCCGTGGCCGCCGCCCTGCGCGGCTCGGACGCGGACGGCGGGCCGCGGGTGGCGCAGCGCGACCTGCTCGACGCCGTCGCCGCCGTGCGGCCGCTGTCGATGTCGTCCTCGGCGACGCTGCAGACCGGCGGGGTGGGCCTGGACGACGTCGGCGACATGGTCGAGGTCAAGCAGGCCCTCACCGAGGCCGTCCTGTGGCCGCTGCAGTACCCCGACTCCTTCGCCCGGCTCGGCGTCGCGCCGCCGCGGGGCGTGCTCGTCTACGGGCCGCCCGGCTGCGGCAAGACGTTCCTGCTGCGCGCGCTGGCCGGGACGGGGCGGCTCAACGTGCTGTCGGTCAAGGGTGCGGAGCTGCTCGACAAGTACGTGGGGGAGTCCGAGCGGGCCGTGCGGGAGCTGTTCCGCCGCGCCGCCGACGCCGCGCCCGCCCTGGTGTTCCTCGACGAGGTCGACGCGCTCGCCCCGCGGCGGGGGCAGTCCACCGACTCCGGCGTGGCCGACCGCGTCGTCGCCGCGCTGCTCACCGAGCTCGACGGGGCGCAGCCGCTGCGCGACGTCATCGTCGTCGGCGCCACCAACCGGCCCGAGCTGATCGACCCGGCGCTGCTGCGGCCCGGCCGCCTGGAGCGCCTGGTCTACGTGCCGCCGCCGGACGGCGCCGCCCGCGCCGACATCCTCCGCGCGGCCGCCCGCAACACCCCGCTCGCCGACGACGTCGACCTGGACGCGCTGGGCGCCGACCTCGACGGCTACTCGGCCGCCGACTGCGCCGCCGTGCTGCGCGAGGCGGCGCTGGCGGCGATGCGGGAGTCGCTGGACGCCACCGAGGTGACCGCGGCCCACGTCGCCGCGGCCCGCGCCGCCGTGCCGCCCTCGCTCGACCCGGGGCAGCTGGCGGCGCTGGAGGCCTACGCCGCCCGGCGCGGCTAGCTAGCCGTTCTTGTCCTCGCCCTGGTAGTCCCGCGTGAGGATCACGATGATGCCCGGGCTGGCGTCCTGGATGCCCGCGAACCGGGCCTCGGCCCGCAGGCCGAAGGTGGAGGCGAGGGACTCGGCGGCTTCCTGCTCCGCCGTTCCCGGCCGGTAGTAGACGGTGGACACGGGGATGCGGCCGTTGTAGCCACCGGTGTCGGTGACGGTCCAGCCGGCCGCCTCGAAGTCGGCCTTCCCGCGGGCCGCGAGGCCGGGGATCGTGCTGTTGTTGTAGACGCGCAGCGGCATGCGGACCTCCGCGCCCGCGGCGCCGCCGCCGGTGCCGGCACCGGCCGCGGTCCCGGTGCCGCCGTCCGCGCCGGCGGTGCCGGCGCCGCCCGTCCCGGCGCCGCCCGTGCCACCACCTGCGCCCGCGCCGCCCGCGCCCGCGCCGCCCGCACCTCCGGCTCCGGTCCCGTCACCGCCGCCCGTCCCGGTGCCGCCACCGGCTCCGCCGGGGCCCGCGTCCGGCCCGAACGACGGGACGGGCACGCCGCCCTCGCCACCGGGCCCCGCACCGGGAGCACCCGGGACCGCGCCCTCGCCGCCGGGGGTGCCGGGGGTGCCGGGGACGGTGCCGTCCGCGCCCGGGTCGCCCGGGCCGGGGGTGGCGCCGTCGGTGGGGGTGAACCCCTCGCCGGGCAGCTCCGGGGCCGTGGCCGAGGGGTCGCCGCCCGGAGGGGCCGCGCTCGTGCCACCGCCGCCGTCACCCGTGGCGATCGACGCCAGCCCGATGATCCCGGCGACGGCGCCGAGCGCGAGGAGCGCCAGCCCTCCGACGCGCAGTGGCGACGGGCCCCCGGACGGGGCGGGTGTGGTCACGGCGGCCTCCCGAGTGGGTGCGGGCCGCGTTCAGGCCCGAGTGCGGATCATCGTGTCGTCACCAGGGCTCCATGCCCAGCCGACGCGCCGCGCGCGTCCGCTGCCGGCTGGTGCGCAGCCGGCGCAGCCGCTTGACGAGCAGCGGGTCGGCCGCCAGGGCCTCGGGCTTGTCGATCAGCGCGTTGAGCACCTGGTAGTAGCGGGTGGCCGACATGTCGAACAGCTCGCGGACCGCCTGCTCCTTCGCGCCGGCGTACTTCCACCACTGGCCCTCGAAGGCGAGGATCTCCAGTTCGCGACGGTCCAGGGCACGGAGCCCGCCCTCCGCGGACGGCCCCTCCTCCGACCCCGCCGACGTGCTGCTGGCTCCGGACCTCATCACGCTCCACCCTCGGACCCGAATGACACGGGTGTCATTCGCAGGCGGTATTCAACCACGGGGGAGGGGTGGATCCGGGCAGGGACGCGCCCGCGATCGGTAGGGTCGCCGACCGTGGCCGTCCGTCCGATCCGCATCATCGGTGATCCCGTCCTGCACACCCCCACCCGCCCCGTCGAGGTGTTCGACGAGGAGCTGGAAGCCCTGGTCGCGGACATGTTCGACACGATGGCCGCAGCCGAGGGCGTCGGCCTCGCGGCCAACCAGATCGGCGACGACCGGCGGGTGTTCGTCTACGACTGCCCCGACGAGACCACCCGGACGAGGGTGCGCGGGGTGGTCGTCAACCCGGTGCTGGAGACCTCCGGGCGGCCGGAGTCGATGCCCGACCCCGAGGACGACGAGGAGGGCTGCCTGTCCGTCCCGGCCGAGAGCTTCCCGACCGGCCGGGCCGACTGGGCGAAGGCGACGGGCGTCGACGTCGACGGCGCGCCCGTCGAGGTGGAGGGCCACGGGTTCCTCGCCCGCTGCCTGCAGCACGAGGTGGACCACCTGGACGGGACGATCTACATCGACCGGCTGGTCGGGCGCCACCGCCGCGCCGCGCTCAAGACCCTCAAGCACAACGGCTGGGGCCGCCCGGGCCTGGCCTGGGACCCGGCGACGCAGCAGGCCGAGGACGTCTGAGCCCGGCCGCTGCCCTCGTGCGCGGATGTGGCGGCTCCGGCCGCCACATCCGCGCACGGGCGCGTCAGCGCACCAGACCGTGCTCCCAGGCCCAGATCGCGATCTCGGTGCGGTTGCGGGCGGTGAGCTTGTTCTGGACGTTCGTCAGGTGCGTCTTGACCGTCGACAGCGAGACGAACAGCTCGCCGGCGATCTCGGCGTTGGTGCGGCCGCGGGCGACCGCGCGCACGACGTCGACCTCGCGCGGGGAGAGCGGCACGTCGGGCGGCTCGGGGCGCTCGGGCCGGGCCAGGTGCTCCAGCAGCCGCACCGTCACCGACGGCGAGACGAGCGCGTCGCCGGCCGCGGCGGCGCGCACGGCCTCCACGAGCAGCCGCGGCCCGGCGTCCTTGAGCAGGAACCCGCACGCGCCCGCGCGCAGGGCGCCGTAGACGTACTCGTCGAGGTCGAACGTCGTGACGACGACGATCCGCGGCGGGTCGGGGTCGGCGTTGAGCAGGCGGGTGGCCTCCAGTCCGTCCAGCTCCGGCATCCGGATGTCCATGAGGACGACGTCGGGGCGCAGCGCGCGGGCGCGGGCCACGGCGTCGACGCCCGTGCCGGCCTCCCCGACCACCTCGATCCCGTCCTCCGCGGAGAGGATCAGCCGGAAGCCGGTGCGCACCATCTCCTGGTCGTCGGCCAGCAGCACCCTGATCACGCCGTTCCCCCCCGAGCCCGTTCCGACAGCGGCAGCCGCGCGGCCACCGTCCACACGCCCGGCGCCGTCGGACCGGCCGTGAGCGCCCCGTCCAGCGCGGCGACGCGCTCCGCCATGCCCACCAGCCCGAACCCGCCCGGCGTCCGGGGACCCGGCGGCGGCACCCCGTCGTTGCGCACCGTGACGTGCAGCGCCCCGCCGAGGATGCGCATGTCGATCTCCACCGCGGCTGCGTTCGGCGCGTGCCGGCGCACGTTGGTCAGCGCCTCCTGCACCACGCGGTACCCCGTGGCGGCGACGCCGGCGGGCAGCACCGCGTGCTGCAGCGCCGGGTCGCCCGAGAGCCGCACCAGCCGGGCCTCGGGGTCGAAGCCGCGGACCAGCGCGGGCACCCCGCCCAGCTCGGCGCCCGGGGTGCGGGCGCCCTCGCCGTCGGCCTGGCCGCGCAGCACCCCGACCATGCGGCGCATCGCGGCCATCGCGTCCCCGCCCGCCGACTCGATCGCGGCGAGCGCGCGGTCGACGTCGTCGGGGGAGGTGCGGGCGACCACCGCCGCCGCCTGGGCAGCCACGATGATGCCGGTGACGTGGTGGGCCACCACGTCGTGCAGCTCCCGCGCGAGCTCCATCCGCTCGGCCGAGCGGACCTCGTCGAGCGAGGCGCGGCGGCGGGTGTCGGAGTCGCGCAGCAGCAGCCCGATGGCCACGGCGCCGCCCCAGCCCAGCGCGGAGACGGTGGTGTACGCGGGCCCGATCTCGTCGACGCTGCGCAGGGCCGGCGAGGCGACGACGGCGACCGCACCCAGCCCGGCCCCGAGCAGCGCCGGCCACAGCGCCAGGCGGCGGAGCACGGCGATGACGAGGATCGCGAGGGCGAGCTGCTCGGCGAACGCCATGTCGCTGTAGAGGTCCTGGTCGGCGTCGACGGGGCGGACCACCTGCGACGCCACGGTGACGGCCGCGGACAGCGCCAGCGCGACGGCGGCCACGCGGGGCAGCCCGACCCCGGGCCGGCGGCGCAGCAGCACGACGACGGGCACGGCGACGCCGGCGACGACGTTGAGCCACGACCCGGCCGCGGCCGCGCCGACGACGTCGAGGAGCAGCCAGAACAGGTAGCCGATGATCTCGGTGGCCAGGCCGAGGTGGCGCCGCAACCGGCCGGGTCCCTGCACGGCGGCCAGCGTAGGACCAGCGGCGCAGCGGTCCCTCGGCCGGAAGTACGACCGGTCCGGACCGGGATCGACCGCGCGGTCGACGCGGGCGGCGGCACCGGTGCGTGATCGTCCTCGCCATGGACATCGGGGTGGTGCTGGCCACGGCGACGTGGCTGGTCGGCGTGGCGCTGATCGTCGTCATGGCGCTGCTGCCGTGGCTGGAGATGCTCGCCGGCCGCGACGGCGGGCGGAGGGACCGGTGACCGCGCTGCGCGGGTCCGGCGTGTCCCACCGCTTCGGCGCGACCACCGTGCTCTGCGACGTGGACGTGGCCGTGGCCGCCGGCGAGCTGCTCGCGGTGACCGGGCCGTCCGGCTCGGGGAAGTCGACGCTGCTGCACTGCCTGGCCGGGATCCTGCGGCCGGCCGAGGGGGAGGTATGGCTGGGCCCGGACCGGATCGACGGCTGGTCGGAGGCCCGGCGGACCGCGCTGCGCGGCTCCCGGCTGGGCTTCGTCTTCCAGTTCGGGCAGCTGCTGCCCGAGCTGCCGGCCGTCGAGAACGTGGCGCTGCCGCTGCTGCTGGGCGGGATGCGCCGCGGCGAGGCGGTGGAGCGGGCGTCGGCGTGGTTCGCCCCGCTCGGCCTCGACGGGCTGCAGGGCCGCCGGCCCGGGCAGCTCTCCGGCGGGCAGGAGCAGCGGGTGGCGATCGCCCGCGCGCTGGTGACCTCGCCCGAGGTGGTGTTCGCCGACGAGCCGACCGGTGCGCTGGACACCGCGACCGGCGCGCAGATCATGGCCCTGCTCCGCGACGTCGTCGCCCGCACGGGCACCGCGGTGGTGGTGGTGACCCACGACGCCGAGGTGGCGGGGGCGTGCCACCGCACCCTGGCCCTGCGCGACGGCCGGGCCCTCCCGCCCCCCGCCCCGTGGCAGGAAAGCCACGTTGCCGCAGCGACGCGGCAGGAGAGTGGCTTTCCTGCCACGTCGAGCGGCGGCCCGGGCGGCCGGTGGTCCGTGTGATCGCCACCGCCCGGCTGGCGCTGCGGCTGGTGCGGCTGGGCGGGCCGCGCGCCGCGCTGTCGGCGGGGCTCGTGGGGGTCGGCGTCGCCGTCGGCACGCTGCTGCTCGCCTTCGCGCTGGGCGGGCTGCACGGGTGGGACGCCCGGGAGGCGCGGACGGGGTGGCGGGCCGACCTGGGCTACGAGCGGCCCGGGGCTCCGGTCGCGGTGCCCGCCGTGCTGGCGGCGGGCCGCACCGAGCACGCCGCGGGGCGGCCGGTCGCGGTCGTCGAGCTGGCGGTGACCGGCGCCGCGGGTCCGCCGCCCGGTCTCGAGCGCGTGCCCGCCCCGGGCGAGCTGTGGGTGTCGCCCGCGCTGGCCGGGCTGCTCGCCCGGCTGCCCGCCGACCACCTGGCCGACCGGTTCCCCGCCGCCCCGGCCGGCACGATCGGCGACGCCGGCCTGCGCGGCCCCGACGAGCTGGTCGCGATCGTCGGGCGCGCCCCCGACGACCCGGCCCTGGCCGGGGCGAGCGCCCTGGACGGGTACGGCCCGCGCGAGGAGTTCGGCACGATCGAGGTCTACCGGCAGCTGACGTTCGTGGCCGCGGCCCTGCTGGTGTTCCCGGTCGCGAGCCTGCTCGGCGCGTCGGCCCGGCTCACCGCGGCCCGGCGCACGCAGCGGCTGGCGCTGCTGCGCCTGCTCGGCGCGTCCACCCGGCAGATCACGGTGGCGGCGACCACCGAGGTGGCGGTCGTGGCCGCGCTCGCCGCCGCGGTGGGCGTCGCGCTGCACTGGCTGGCCGCGCCGCTGGTCGCGCTCCTGGAGCTGGGCGGCGGCCGGTGGTTCGCCGCCGACGTGCGCCCGGCGCCGGGGGTGCTGGCGGGCATCGTGGTCGGCGTGGCGCTGCTGGCCCTGGCCGCCTCAGTCGGGGGCATGCGCCGGGTCGTGGTCGGGCCGCTCGGGGTGGCCCGCCGGCAGACGACCGGCGGGGCCCGGCTGGTGCGGCTGCTCGGGGTGGTCGCAGCGCTCGCGGTGTTCGCCGTCGTCAACGCGGCGCTGCAGGGCGGGACGGCCGGGAACGTCACGGGCCTGGTGTTCGGCGCCGGCGTGCTGGCGCTGTTCGGCGCGGTGTCGCTGATCGGGCCGCTCGTCGTGCGGCTGCTGGGCACGGCGATGGTGCGCACCGCCCGCGGCCCGGCCGTCCTGCTGGCCGCCCGGCGCCTGCTCGACGACCCGAAGGGCGCGTTCCGGCCGCTCGCCGGGGTCGTGCTGGCCGTGTTCGTGGCCGGGTTCCTCGCGCCGCTGACGGCGGCGGTGGCGGGGCAGGCGGACGGCGACGACCGGGCGCTGCTCGTCCCGGCGACGGCCGCGCAGGTGCAGCAGCGCCTGGACGCGGCCGGGCTGGCCGCTCAGGTCGGCGGCGCGGACGGCGAGCTGCTCGTCGTGCCGCTCGACGACCGCGACCGGGTGCGCACCGCGCTGGCCCCGCTCGTCCCGGGCACGGCGGTCGCGACGGCGCGGGAGGCCGACGCGGAGGGCGCGGTGCTGGTGGGGGACCTGCAGACGGGTGCGCTGGTGGTGCTGGCCGGCACGTTCGTGCTCGCCGCCACCGCCACCGGCACGGCGGCCGCGGCCCGGGTGCTCGACCACCGGCGCTCGCTGCGGCTGCTGCGCCTGACCGGCACCCCGCTGCGCGTGCTGGACGCGGCGCGCCGGGCCGAGACGCTGCGCCCGCTCGCCGTCTGCGGCGGGATCGCCCTGGCCGCGGGCCTGCTGTGCGCGGCGCCGTTCGCCGCCGCCTCCGACGCGCTGGCCCCGTCGGGCCTGCTGGTGCTCGGGTCGGTCGTGGTGGTGGGCGCGCTGCTGGTGGCCGGGGCGACGGCGGCCTCCCGGCCGCTGCTGCGGTCGGTGACGACCGATCCGGAGCGGGAGGACTAGCCCACCGTCCCCGACGTCAGGACGCCCGCGGCTCCAGCACCAGCACGGGGATCTGCCGGTCGGTCTTCATCTGGTAGTCCGCGTAGTCCGGGTAGGCGGCGACGGCGCGCTCCCACCACTGCTCGCGCTCCTCGCCGCTGAGCTCGCGGGCGTCGTACTCGCGCGTGACCGTGCCGTCCTGCAGCTCGATGTGCGGGTTCGCGACGAGGTTGCCGTACCAGGCGGGGTGCTCGGGCGCCCCGCCCTTGGACGCGACCGCCGCGTAGCGGCCCTCGTGCTCCACCCGCATGAGCGGGACCTTGTGCAGCTTCCCCGACCGGCGCCCGCGGATGGTCAGCAGCACGACGGGCAGGCCCTTGATGTCGACGCTCTCGGTCGTCCCGGTCTCGAAGATCTTCTCGGTCTGTCCGCGCACCCAGTCCGACGGGCTGAGCGCGACTTCTCCCTGGAGCGGCATGTCGGGCTGCAACAACCGCGCCCGGGTGGTTCTTCCCGACCGCGGACGACGTCACGGCGGGGCGCAGCCGCGGCGGGTCCCGCCCCGGGGACGCACTGGTGGGCGCACGGGGTCCACTGCGGTTAGGGTCGGCCCCGATGAGCATCATGGGCACCCGAGTGGTGCGCACGGAGGACCCGCTGTTCCTCTCGCGCGGCGCCACCTACACCGACGACCTCACCGACGAGCGGCTGACCGGTGCCCTGCACCTCACCCTCGTCCGGTCCCCCCTGGCGCACGCGACGGTCACCGTGGAGAGCGTGGAGGGCGCGCGGCAGTCGCCGGGCGTCGCCGACGTCGTCACCGGGGCCGACGTCGACCTGCCGCCGGCCCTGCTGTTCGGCGGGGCGCACAAGGCCATGGTCCGGTCGTGGCTGGCCACCGACCGGGTGCGGTTCGTCGGCGAGCCCGTCGCCGCCGTGCTCGCCGAGGAGGCCTACCAGGGTCAGGACGCGGCCGACCTCGTCGAGGTCGACTACGACCCGCTGCCCGCCGTCGTCGACATGGAGGAGAGCCTCGCGGGGGAGGTGCTGCTCTTCCCCGAGGCCGGCACGAACGTCGCGGTCGCCTTCGACAAGAAGCCGTTCGACGACGCCCTGTTCGACGACTGCGAGGTCGTCGTCACCCGGAAGATCAACAACCAGCGGCTCGCCGCGGCCCCGCTGGAGACGCGCGCGGCCGCCGCGGCGTGGGGCGAGGACGGCCGGCTGACGCTGTGGTGCTCCACGCAGAACGCGCAGTCCACCCGCGACGAGGTGGCCGGGTGGCTGGGCGTCGACGCCGCGCTCGTGCACGTCATCACCCCCGACGTCGGCGGCGGGTTCGGCGCGAAGATCGGCGCCGACCCCGAGTTCGCGCTGGTGGCGTGGCTGGCGAAGCGCACCGGGCGGCCCGTCCGCTGGAGCGAGACCCGCTCGGAGAACATGACGGGGATGGTCCAGGGCCGCGCCCAGGTCCAGACGGTCACGATCGGCGGGTCCCGCGACGGCGACGTCCGGGCCTACCGCCTCGACGTCCTCGCCGACGCCGGCGCGTACCCGCGGCTGGGCTCGTTCCTGCCCTACTTCACGAAGATGATGGCCACGGGCGTCTACGAGATCCCGAAGGTCGAGTCCCGCGCGCGCAGCGTCGTCACCACCACCACGTCCACGGGCGCCTACCGCGGCGCCGGGCGCCCGGAGGCCACCGCCGCGATCGAGCGGGCGATGGACCTGTTCGCCGTGGAGATCGGCATGGACCCGGTCGAGGTCCGCCGCCGCAACCTGGTCCCCTCCGACGCGTTCCCGTACAAGACGGGGGGCGGGGCCACCTACGACACCGGCGACTACGCCACCGCGCTGGACAGGGTCCTCGCCGCCGCCGACTACCCGGCCCTGCGCGCCGAGCAGGCCGCGCGCCGCGAGCGGGGCGACGCCGTGCAGCTCGGCATCGGCGTCTCGGTGTTCGTCGAGATCACCGGAGGCGGCGCGTTCAGCGAGGACGCGGCCGTGGAGGTGCACCCCGACGGCACCGTCACCGTGCTCACCGGCACCTCCCCGCACGGCCAGGGCCACGCGACGGCGTGGGCGATGCTCGCCAGCGAGCACCTCGGGATCGCCGTCGAGAAGATCACCGTCAAGCACGGCGACACCGACCTCATCCCGCGCGGCGCCGGCACGATGGGCTCGCGCAGCCTGCAGACCGGCGGCGTCGCGGTCTACCAGGCCGCCGGCGAGCTCGTCGAGCTGGCCAAGCAGCGCGCGGCCGAGCTGCTGGAGGCCAGCGTCGAGGACCTGGAGGTCGTCGACGGGCGCGTGGGCGTGCGCGGCACCGACCGCGGGGTCACCCTCGCGCAGCTGGCCGAGCAGGACCCGCTCAAGGTCGAGACCACCTTCGACTCCGGCGCCCCGAGCTTCCCGTTCGGCGCCCACGTCGCCGTCGTCGAGGTCGACGTCGAGTCGGGCAAGGCCGTCGTCGACCGCATCGTCACCGTCGACGACGCGGGCCCCGTGCTCAACCCGCTGCTCTGCGAGGGCCAGCGGCACGGCGGCATCGCCCAGGGCATCTCCCAGGCGCTGCTGGAGGAGGTCGTGTTCGACGCCGACGGCAACCCGCTGACGGCGACGTTCGCCGACTACGCGTTCCCCTCGGCCGCCGAGCTGCCCAGCTTCACGCTGGTGGACATGGCGACGCCGACGCACCTCAACCCCATCGGGGCCAAGGGCATCGGCGAGGCCGGCACCATCGGCGCCACCCCGGCCGTGCAGAGCGCGGTCGTCGACGCCGTCGCGCACCTCGGGGTGCGCCACATCGACATGCCGACCAGCCCGCTGCGGGTCTGGGAGGCCATCAACGCCGCGCGGGAGAACGCATGAAGGTCCAGCTGACCGTCAACGGGCAGGAGAGCGCGGCCGAGGTCGAGCCGCGCCTGCTCCTGGCCCACTACCTGCGCGACACGCTGGGGCTCAAGGCCACCAACGTCGGTTGCGACACCACGTCCTGCGGCGCCTGCACGGTGCTGGTCGACGGCGAGTCGGTGAAGTCGTGCACGGTGCTCGCCGTGCAGGCCGACGGCGCGTCGGTGCAGACGATGGAGGGCCTCTCGCCCGACCCGGAGCACCTGCACCCGGTGGCCGCGGCGTTCCGCGCCGAGCACGGGCTGCAGTGCGGGTTCTGCACGCCGGGCATGGTGATGGCGGCGGTGAGCCTGCTGGAGGAGAACCCCCGGCCCACCGAGCGCGAGGTGCGCGAGGGGCTGGAGGGCAACCTCTGCCGCTGCACCGGCTACCACAACATCGTCCGCGCGGTGCTGGCCGCCAGCGGCCAGGACCCCGACGAGGCCACCGGCGCCGGGCACGCGCACCGCGCCCCGTCCGGCGGCCTCGAGGCCGAGCCCGGCTTCTCCACCGGGAGCGGCGCGTGATCCCCGTCGGTTTCGAGTACGCGCGCCCCGAGAGCGTCGACGCGGCGCTGGCGCTGCTCGCCGAGCACGGCGAGGACGCCACGGTGCTGGCCGGCGGCCACTCGCTGCTGCCGGTGATGAAGCTGCGCCTGGCCGCGCCCGAGCTGGTGATCGACATCGGTCGCCTCGAGGAGCTGTCCTACGTCCGCGTCGACGGCGACGTGCTCGCGGTCGGCGCCGGCACGCGGCACCGCGTCGTGGAGTCCTCCGAGGTCGTGCAGGCCGAGTGCCCGCTGCTCGCGGCCGTCACCCGCACGGTCGGCGACCCCCAGATCCGGCACCGCGGCACGCTGGGCGGCTCGATCGCCCACGCCGACCCCGCGTCCGACCTGCCCGCCGCCGTGCTCGCCCTGGGCGGCGAGGTCGTGCTGCGCAGCCCGCGCGGCGAGCGCACCGTGCCGGCTACCGGCTTCTACACCGGGATGTTCTCCACGGTGAAGGAGCCCGACGAGCTGGTGGTCGAGGTGCGGGTGCCCCGCACCGGGTCGGCGGGCTGGGCCTACGAGAAGTTCACCCGCCGGGCCAACGACTGGGCGATCGTCGGGGTCGCGGTGGTGGACGGCCGGGTCGGGCTGGTCAACATGGGCCCCACGCCGCTGCGGGCCTCGGCCACCGAGGCCGCGCTGGCCGAGGGCGCGTCGATCGCCGACGCGGCCGCGCTGGCGGACCAGGGCACCGACCCCACCGCGGACGTCACGGCCACCGCCGAGTACCGCCGCCACCTGGCGCGCGTGCTCACGAAGCGGGCGCTCACCACCTCGTCCGGGGGCTGACTGCTCCAACCGTGTTTGCCGTCACGGCGAACGGGGGACGCCCGAGGTGTGGACATCGGACCGGTCGAGGGCGAGCTCATCGCGGGCCGCTACCGCCTCGGGCCGGTCGTCGGCCTCGGCTCGTCGGCGGTGGTCCGCCGCGGCCGCGACGAGCGGACGGGCCGGCCCGTCGCGGTCAAGATCGTGCACGGGCCCGACCGCCAGCGCGTCCGCGACGAGGCGGACGCCCTGGGCCGGCTGCGCCACCGCGCGGTGATCGGCCTGCGCCACTCCGGGGAGCACGACGGCCGGCCGGTGCTGGTCACCGACCTCGTCGACGGGCCGACGCTCGCCGAGGAGATCGGGCGCGGGCCGCTCGCCCCCGAGCGGGTGCGCCGGCTCGGCGTCGAGCTGGCGGGCGCGCTCGCCCACATCCACGCCAGCGGGCTGGTCCACCGCGACCTCAAGCCGGCCAACGTGCTGATCGGCGACGACGGGCGTCCCCGGCTCGCCGACTTCGGCATCGCCAAGGCCGCCGACACCGCGGCGTCCACGGAGACCCTGCCCGGCACCATCGTCGGCACGGCCGCCTTCCTCGCCCCCGAGCAGGCGCAGGGCCTGCGCGTCGGCCCGCCCGCCGACGTCTACGCGCTGGGCCTGGTGCTGCTGGAGGCGCTGACGGGGCGCCGCGAGTTCCCCGGCACGGCCACCGAGTCGGCCCTGGCCCGGCTGCACCGCGACCCGGTCGTGCCCGACGGCCTGCCCGGCGAGCTCGGGAGCGTGCTGCGCGCGATGACGGCCGCCGCCCCGGTCGAGCGGCCCACGGCCACCGAGGTGTGCGCCCGCCTGCTGCCCTCCCGGCCGGGCGCGCGCCACCGCCGCGCCCGGGGTCGGCACCGCGCGCCCGGACCCATCGCCGCCGTCGCGGCCGGTCTGGTGGCCGGAGGGGCGGCCGCGGCGATGGCGCTGGTCGGTCCGCCGTCCCCGCCGGTGGGCGGGGCGCCCGCCGCGATCGTGCGCTGAGCCGCCGTGCGCTGATCGGCCCGCGGATCAGCCGGCCAGGCCGGCCTCCTGCGCGGCGATCGCCGCCTGCACCCGCGACCGCACGCCGAGCTTCGCCAGCACCCGGGACACGTGCGTCTTCGTGGTGGCCTCGCTGATCACCAGCTCCGCCGCGATGTCGGCGTTGGACAGGCCCCGGCCCAGGCAGGCCAGCACGTCGGTCTCGCGGGGGGTGAGGTCGGCCAGCCCGGGGGGCGGGGCGGGTCGCCGGGGCGGTGCGCCGAGCCGGGCCAGCACGCGGCGGGTGACCTCGGGCGCCAGCACCCCGTCCCCCCGGGCGACGGCCCGCACGGCGTCGAGCAGCTGCGGGGCGCTCACCGACTTCAGCAGGAACCCCGCCGCGCCCGCGGCCAGGGCGGCGTCCACGTACTCGTCGATGTCGAACGTGGTGAGCACCAGCACCTCGCACACCCCGGCGCCGACGAGCCGCCGGGTGGCCTCGATGCCGTCGACGCCCGGCATCCGGACGTCCATGAGCACCAGGTCGGGCCCCAGCCCGGTCGCGGCGCGGACGGCCGACAGCCCGTCGCCGACCTCCCCCACGACCTCCACGTCCGGGGCCGACTCCAGGATCATGACCAGGCCGGTGCGGACCGCGGCCTGGTCGTCGGCGACCACCACCCGGATCGTCATGCGGGCACCGCCACGGGGAGCACGGCCCGCACGGTCCAGGTGCCGTCGTCGCCCCCGGCGTCGATGCGCCCGCCGACGGCGGCGGCGCGCTCCGCGAGCCCGACCAGGCCGGTCCGCGTGCCGCCACCCGGCGCGGCCCCGGGCACCAGGTCGTTGACGACCTCCAGCTCCAGGGCCCCGCCGGCGTCGGACAGGACGCAGCGCACCGCGCTGCCCGGCGCGTGCTTGGCCGCGTTGACCAGCGCCTCCTGCAGGATCCGGAACGCCGCGAGGTCGACCGCGGCGGGCAGCGGCGCGGGCGCGCGCCGGTCGTCCAGCTCGACGCGCAGGCCCGCGGCGCGGGCGGTGGCGAGCAGCTCGTCGAGCCGCTCCAGACCCGCGGGGGACGTGCGCGGGTCGGCGGGGCCCTCGGCGCGCAGCAGACCGATCATCGTGCGCATCTCCGCCAGCGAGGCCACGCTGCCGCGCCGCACCTCCCCGAGCACGCGGCGCAGCAGGGCCGGGTCGGCGTCGGGGCGGGCCAGCGCGGCCTCGGACTGCAGGGCGATCGCCGAGAGCTGGCCGGCGACGACGTCGTGCAGGTCGCGGGCCATGCGGGTGCGCTCCGCCGTCACCGCTGCGGCGCGGTCCAGCTCCGCGACCCGGGCGACGGCCTCGGCGCGGGCGCGCTCGGCGTCCGCCCGCTCCCGGTGACCGCGCACCTCCTGCGCCCACACCACCGGCACGGCCAGCAGCAGGCCGAGGTTGAGCAGCACGTGGAGCCCGTTGCGCCAGCCGTCGGTGAGGGCGCTGCCCAGCGCGAGCGCGGTGGCCGCCGCGGCCACCGCGCCCACGACCGCGAGGCTCGTCCGGCGGGGGGTGAACAGCACGGCGGCGTAGAGCGTCTCGCCGAACACCAGCGCCACCCCGAGCGGGGTGGACGCGGTGGCGACCGCGCTGCCCACGAGCACGGCCGTGGCGGTCCCGAGCGCGACCAGCGGGTGCGCCCGGCGCTGGGTCTGCCCGGTCGCGGCCGCCACCACCAGCAGCACCGACAGCCAGGCCGGTTGCTCGACCGGGCCCTGGCGCAGGGCGATCTCCGGCACGACGAGAACCAGCAGCGTCCCGACGGCCGCGAACCCGAGCGCCATCCGGGCGTCCTCGCGCAGGGGGGTCACGCGGCCATCCCAGCACGACCGTCCGGCGCCGCGCGTCGATCGAAGGAGGTACCTCCACCCGGTCCGGGGGTGCGACGCCGCCCCGTGCTCCCGGTCGGTCCGTCGAAGGGCGGACGCCCCCGTCGTCCCTCCGCCCGACGCGGGCCGCGCCGGGGCCCGCGACGCTGGGCGCGTGTCCCGCATCCCCGCCCTCGACGTCCTGCGCGGCGTCGCGATCCTCGGCACGTTCGCGTCCAACGCCTGGCTGTTCGCCCACCCCGGCGGCGCCGTCGGCTACCTGCTCGGCGGGGCCGCGACGACCGGCGCGCTGGAGACCGGCCTGCGCGCGCTGTCCAACGGCAAGTTCCTCGCCCTGCTCACGCTGCTGTTCGGGGTCGGCATGGAGATCCAGTACCGGGCCGCGGCCCGGCGCGGCACCCCGTGGCCGGGCCGGTACCTCCTGCGCGCGGCGGTGCTGTTCGTCGAGGGGCTGCTGCACTACCTGCTGGTGTTCGAGTTCGACGTGCTCATGGGCTACGCCGTCGCGTCGGTCCTCGTCGCGTACCTGGTCGGTCGCAGCGACCGGGTGGTGCGGGCGTGGATCGCCGGGGTCGGCGCCCTGTACTGCCTCGCGCTGCTGGGGCTCACCGCGCTGCTGCTGGCCGTCCCCGACGAGCCGGCCGCCGCGCCCGCCGCGGTGAGCACCGCGAGCTGGCCCGCCCAGGTGGCCGAGCGGGTGGCGCTCGCCGGGCTGTTCCGCATCGAGCTGCTGGTGATCGTCCCGTCGGCGGTGGTGCTGTTCCTCGTCGGGTCCCGGCTGGTGCGCGCCGGCGTGTTCGAGGCGGACGGGCGGCGGCTGCGGGCGCGGCTCGCGCTGGCGGGACTCGGGGTCGCGTTCCCGCTGAACCTGGTCACGGCCTCCGCGGGCCCGGACTGGTTCCTCGTCGACCGCTACCTGCTGCCGCCCGTGGTCGCGCTCGGCCTGCTCGCGGCCGTCACCGAGCTGGTCGCCCGCACCCGCGGCGGTGCGCTGCGGCGGTCGGTCGCCGCGGTCGGACGGACGGCGCTGAGCTGCTACGTCGCGCAGAACCTGCTGGCGAGCGCCCTCTGCTACGGCTGGGGGCTGGGCCTGGCGGGCCGCCTCGACGGCCTGCGCCCGGGGTGGGTCGTCGGGCTGTGGCTGGTGGTGTCGGGGGTGCTGCTGGTGGCCGCGCCGTGGTGGCTGCGCCGCCACGAGCGGGGGCCGCTGGAGCTGCTCGCCCACCGCGCCGTCGCCGCGGTGCCGGTGCGGGCGGGCTGACGCCCCGACCGCCGGCGAGGCCGCCACAACGGCTGCGCCGCCGCCGGCTGCGCGGCGCCCCTACCGCTCCACCACCAGCCACCCGCCGTGGTGGTCGGACACCGCGAACGGCCGGCCGGTCGCCTCCCCGAGGGCGGTCAGCGCGGCGGCGTCGAACGTGCGGACGTGGCCCCACGTCGGGTCGGGCTCGTCCTCGTACGGCACGGCGACGACCACGCGCCGCCGCGCCACCCGCAGCATCTCGGCCAGCACGACGGGCGCGAGCGGCGGCGGCAGGTGCTCCAGCAGGTGCACGGCCAGCACGGTGTCGGCGCTGCCGCCGGCCAGGGGCACCGCCGTCGCGTCCCCGACCACGGCCCGCAGCGGCCGGTCCAGGGCGGGCGCGACGGAGGCGAGCAGCGCCACCGCGCCCGGCGCGAGGTCCACGGCGGTGACGTCGTGCCCGGCCCCGGCCAGGGCGAGGGACAGGAACCCGAAGCAGCAGCCCAGCTCGACGACCGCGCCCTCGGCCAGCTCGACGGCCTGGGCGTGCACCGGCGCCATCCCGGCGTTCGTCCCGCCCGGGGTCCCGCCGGCGGCCAGCTCGTCGAGGGTGTTGCGGTAGAACGCGGTCCAGCCGGGGTCCACCGAGCGGACCACGGAGACGAACGCCGACTCGAACGCCGCCGGATCGATCAGCCCGGGCGCGACGAGGTCGTCGGCGATCCAGCCGGCGAGGTCGTTGCTGATCTCGTGGCGCCCGATGCGGTGGCGCAGCCGCCCGTCGGGGGCCAGGGACAGGCGGGTCACCGCCCGACCCTACGGCCGGCCCGGCCGGCGCCGCGCCGCCCGATCGGCCAGGTCCGCCGCCCCTCAGCAGGCGAGGACGGCCTGGATCACGTGCCGGCGGCGGGCGGCGAGGTCGCGCAGCAGGTCGGGCCCCTCGGCGAACGGCACCACGTCGGTGACGACGTGCTCGCGCACGGCGGCGCCGTGGTGGCGCAGCAGGTCGAGCGTCTCGACCGACAGGCGCTCGCGGTCCCAGCGGTGGGCGGTGCCCCGCGGCACCCGGCCGATCTGCGCGCAGCGGATGCCCAGCCCGTTGTGGTGGAACTCGTCGCCCAGCCGCAGCGCGGAGCCGTCGTCGCTGTAGAAGGCCAGGTCGACGACGGTGCCCTGCGGCCGCAGCAGGCGCAGCGCCAGCGCGAGCGCCGCGGTGCGACCGCGGCACTGGAACACGACGTCGGCGCCCCGGTCGGCCGGGCCGTGCCGCCAGCGGGCCTTGAGGACGTCGGCGGGGTCGGCCGCGTCCGGGTCGAGGGTGTCGAGCCCCAGCCCCTCGGCCGCCGCCCGGCGCTCGACGGTCGGGTCCAGCACCACCACCGACTCCGCGCCGTGGTGGCGGGCGAGGAGCCCGGTGAGCAGCCCCACCACCCCGCCCCCGACGACGGCGACCCGCCGGCCCCGCACTCCGTCGCCCAGCGCGCGCACGTCGGTGCCGCACTCCTCGACGGCCGCGTGCAGCAGCCCGTTCGCGCAGATCGGTCCCATGTGCGCGACGTAGACGCCGAGCACCGGGTCGAGGTCGTCGGGCAGGACGACCAGGCGGTCGGTGCGCGGGTCGACGCACGTGGCCGTGCGGTGCCCGCAGGTCAGGGCGACCGTGGCGCCGAGGGGCGGGCCGAGCGCGGAGGTGGAGGTGACGGTGCCGACCTCCATGTAGCCCAGCCGCTGCACCGGGTACGCGCCGTCGGCGCCCGGCCGGAACAGGCCGAACTCGGTGTCGAAGCGGCTGTGCAGGGCCGGGTTGGTGCCGTTGAGGAAGGACAGCTCGGTGCCCGCGGACACGCCGCTGTAGAGCACCCGCACCCCCACCGGCCCGTCGCCGGGAGGCACGGGTCCGATCCCGATCTCACCCGGTCCGGAGACGATGATGGCCCGGTCGCCGTGCTGATGACCCGCGCGCTCGCGCTCACTCACCGGGCCGCCCCGGCCACGGCGCAGGCGAGGCGGTGGCTGAGCAGCGCCTCCGCCACGTCGGGCAGCCCGATCCGGTCGGGGTGGCCGCCCAGCGCGTCGACGAAGCTGCGGTCGGCCGCGACGAGCGCCGCCTGCCGGTCGAACTCCTCGCGCACCGGACCCGAGCCGTCGTCGACCTCCAGCCAGTCCTCGCCGACGCCCACCACCAGCCCGTCCGCCACGATCTCGCAGCCGGCGCGGTGCTTGCGGTGCAGCACCGACGCGGTGGTCACCGTGCCGACCGCGCCGCCCGCGAAGCGGAGCAGCCCGGCGGTGGCGGCGTCGGCAGTGGCGTCCCCGTCGCCCAGCGGGCCGGCCGTGAGCGCGGCGACGACCTCGGCCTCGCCCGCGAGCAGCCGCACGGTGTCCAGGACGTGCACGGCCTGCTCCACCAGCGGCCCGCCGGAGAGCGTGCGGTCGGACCACCAGGGCACCGGGGGCACCTTGTCCAGCCACGTCGCGGTGACCAGGCGCACGCGGCGGCCGGCCAGCAGCCCGGCCGCGCGGCGCACCGGCTCGGCGCACCGCCAGTGGTGCCCCACGCGGGTGAGCACGCCCGCGTCGGCGAGCGCGGCGGCGGTCTTCTCGGCCGTGTCGAGGTCGGCGGCGAGGGGCTTCTCGACGAAGAGCGCGACGCCCGCCGCCGCGAGGGCGAGCTCCACGTCGCCGTGCGCGAACGGCGGCACGCCCACGTACACCGCGTCCAGGCCGTGGCCCAGCAGGGCGTCGAGGTCGGCGGCGGGGGCGGTGCCGAACCGGTCGGCGAAGGCGGCGGTGCGGTCGGGGTCCGTGTCGGTGGCGGCGACCAGTTCCACGTCCGGGAATCCGGCGAGGATGCCGGCGTGTCGCTGCGCGACACCGCCCGTCCCGACGAACCCGATGCGCCGAACGGCACTGTTCTCGCTGCTCAGACCGTTCATACCGGATCTGTACCTGTGTTGGAGGTGATCGAAACGGGCAGTCCCTCCCATGTCGATGACCGTGCTCGTCAACGCGGGGCCCTGGCTCCCCGTGCCCCCGCTGGGTTACGGCGGGATCGAGAACGTGCTGGCCACGCTCGTCCCGGAGCTGCGCCGCCAGGGCGTCCGGGTCGTACTGGCCACCGTCGGCTCCAGCACCCTCGAGGTCGACGAACGGGTCACGGCCTTCGAGGACGGCCAGTTCGCGCAGCTCCAGCGCCCCTACAACCGGGTGATGGGCGTGGCCGCGGCGCACCTGCAGCGGGTGGTGGCGCGGGCGCGGGAGGGCGTCGACCTCGTCCACGACCACCAGGAGGCCTTCGGCCTGACGACGCTCGACGCCCTCGGTCTGCCGGTGCTGCACACGCTGCACTGGGACCTGCGCAAGCACCCCGAGCTGTACGGCGGGCTGGCGACGAGGCCGTCGACGTTCGTGAACGGCGTCTCGTTCCACCAGCTCACCACCGCGCCCCCGGCGCTGCGGGCCCGCAGCATCGGGCACGTGCACCTGGCCACCCCGCTGGCCGTCGACGCCGACCTCGAGCCGCTGCCCCGCAAGGACGGCCACCTGGTCGTGCTCGGGCGGATCACCCCGTACAAGGGCCAGGACGTCGCGGCCCGCCTCGCGCACCGCACCGGCCGGAACCTGGTGCTCGCCGGGCCGGTCGGTCCCTGCCACGACCCCGCGGCGATCGGCGGCGCCGACCCGGCCAACCCCGACGTGCAGTTCTGGCGCGAGCACGTGGAGCCCCTCGTCGACGGCGAGCGCGTGCGCTGGATCGGCACCGTGCACGGCCAGGAGCGCGACGACCTCGTGGCGACGGCCGCCGCGACCCTGTTCCCGATCGACTGGGACGAGCCCGGCGGCACGGCCGTCGTCGAGTCGCTCGCCCTGGGCACACCGGTGGTCGGGTTCCGGCGGGGCTGCCTGCCCGAGCTCGTCGAGCACGGCCGCACCGGGCTGCTGGTGGACCCCGGCGACGAGGACGCCCTGGCCGCGGCGCTGCTCCGGGTCCCGGAGCTGGACGTCGAGCACTGCCGCCGCGAGGCCGCCCGCCGCTTCACCCCCGAGCGGATGGCCCGGCGCTACCTGCGCCTCTACGAGAAGGTGCTGGCCGGCAGCGGGCGACGACCCCTGTCCTCGGTCGCGACGGCCTCGGGGCGGGGGTCGTCGCGCTGGTGATCCGGCGTGCTCCCACCGCACACGCCCCGCCCCGGGCCTAGGGTCGGGGCCGTGGACTGGGAGAGCGAGGCCGACCGGCTGGCGGCCGTGTCGCTGGCCGAGGGCAGCCCGACGGCGTGGTTCGACCGGCTCTACCGCGGCGCGGTCGCCGGCGAGGTGTCGATGCCGTGGGACCGCCGCGATCCGACGCCCCCGCTGGCCGCGTGGGCGCCCGGGCGGGTGCGGCCGGGGGACCGGGCCGTCGTCGTCGGGTGCGGGCTGGGCGCGGACGCGGAGTTCCTGGCCGGCCTGGGCGCCGAGGTGCTCGCGTTCGACATCTCGCCCACCGCGGTCGAGCTGGCCGCCGGGCGGAACCCGGGCTCGGCGGTGACCTACCGCCAGGCCGACCTGCTGGACCTCCCCGCCGACTGGCCGGGAGCGTTCGACCTGGTCGTCGACGTGTTCACGGTGCAGGCCATGCCCGAGGACGTCCGCCCCGCGGCGACCGCGGCCGTGGCGGGGCTCGTGGCCCCGGGCGGCACCCTGCTCGTCGTCACGATGCTGCGCGAGGTGTCCACGGCCCGGGCCGACGGGCCGCCGTGGCCGCTCACCCCCGCCCAGCTCGACGCGTTCGCCGCGGGCGACCTGCGTGCCGGGCCGGTCGAGCGCCACGACGGGCCCCGGGAGCTGTGGCGCGCGGAGTTCCACCGCCCGCGGTGATCACGGGGGGCCGTCGGCCGTTCCGGCCGTGAGCACGGCCACCACACCGTCGACGTACCCGGCCAGCGCCGGCAGCAGGTCCGGGGTGGCGTGCGCGAGCTGGGTGTGGCCCAGGTAGGCGGTGTAGGCGAGCACGCTGCGCCGCTCGGCCTCCTCGGGCCCGAAGCCCAGGTCCCGGAACACGGTGCCCAGGTAGTCCAGCCGGCGACGGGTCACGCGGGCGAGCGCCGGGCCGACCAGCCGGTGCCCCGCGGACGGCTGCAGGGCGAGCTCCACCGACGCCCCCGGCGGGCGGAGCGCGATGGTGAGCAGGGCGCGCATCCGGGCGACCCGGTTCGGCTCGGCGTCGCCCAGCGCGATCACCGCGTCGGTCTCCACCTGCTCCCAGTGCGCCAGCACCGCCTCGATCAGGGCCTCCCGCCCGGCGAAGTGCCAGTAGAAGCTGCCCTTCGTCGTGCCCAGGCGCGCCGCCAGCGGCTCGACGGCGACGGCGGCCAGCCCGCCCCCGGCCAGCGCGACCAGCGCCGCGTCGACCCAGTCCTGCGCGGTCAGCCGCTTCCGGGGAGGCACTTCCGTACGCTACCGTACGGAAGAACTGTACGGTGCCGTACGGAAAGGGACGGGGGAGCGATGCGCAACGTGTACGAGCGGGTCCTGGCGGCCGGTCCGGAGCGGGTGGGGGAGATGCTGCTGCGCGCCGGCCTCCGGCCCGGCGCCGAGCGCGCCCGGCCCGTCCCCGTCCCCGCCACCCCGCTGCTGGCGTCGGCCCTGCCCCGCGTCGACCACGCCGACGCCTTCGCGGTGGCCCGCCGGCCGGGCACCCCGACCGATCCGCAGCAGTGGGCCGACGCGGTGTTCCGCGACCCGCCGCACTGGGTGGGCGCACTGCTGGCGCTGCGGGAGTCGCTCGTCGGGCTGGTGGGCATCGCCCGCAGCGGCCCGTCCGCTTTCGCGCCGCTGCGGCGCACCGACGACGAGGTGCTGCTCGGCACCGACGAGTCCCACCTGGACTTCCGCGCGTCGGTGCTCGTGGAGCCGCACCGGGTGGTGCTGAGCACCGTGGTCCGGCTGCACGGCGCGCGCGGGCGGGCCTACTTCGCCCTGGTCCGGCTGGTGCACCCGGTGGTGGTGCGGGGCATGCTCACCCGGGCCGCGCACCGGCTGGGGCAGCGGGCGGCGGTCAGGCCCGCAGCGGAGCCGGCTCGCCCAGGGCGTCGGCGATGACCGGCGGGATGGAGCGCTTGCCCGAGCCGTCCGTCGCCACCACCACGTAGACCGTGCGGCCCGAGCAGATCGGTTCGTCCCCGCGCCGCACGGCGAAGTCCAGCGCGAACGACGTGCGGCCGAGGCGGGCGGTGGCGACCGCGACGTCCAGCTCGTCCTGGAACCGCGCGCCGGACGTCCAGTCGATCTCGGAGCGCACCAGCTGCACGTCGTGGCCGGTGTCGAGCATCGCCTGGTAGGGCAGGCCGCGGTGGGCGAGGAACGCGGTCATGGCGTCGTCGAACCAGCCCAGGTACCAGGCGTTGAAGACCACGCCCTGCGCGTCGACCTCGAGGTAGCGGACGGTGTGGCGGTGCGTGAAGCTCATGAGCGGGACCGCTCCGCCGGCGCGAACACGACCACGACGGACAGGTCCTCGGAGACCTCGGTGAACTGGTGGCACTCGTGGGCCGGCACGTAGATCACCGAACCGGGGCCGACGTCGACCTCGCCGGTCTCCCCGCAGAGGCGGGCGCTGCCGCGCACCACCACGTAGACCTCGTCCTCGCTGTGCGGGCTCTGCCCGTCCTTGCCCCCGACGGGGATGCAGTAGGTGCCCACGGAGAGGTCGGCGACCCGGAGGTGCTCGCGGTACAAGTTGGGTCCACCGTCCGGAACCGCGAAGTAGCCGGCGGCGCGCAGGACCTGCACGGGCCCGAACCTAGCCGACCCGCTCGCGGATGGCCCGGTTGACCGCGCGCCCGAACGCCGTCACCAGGCCCTGCACCGTCAGCGGCTTGATCTGGGCGTAGGCGGTGGCCAGCCGGGAGCGCTCGTCGGCCGGGCGGCCCCGGTCGCGGAAGGGCTGCAGCACCTCGTCCTGGAACAGCTTCATGAGGTCCTCGGCCAGCGCTGCGGTGTGCTGCTCGATGAGCTCGTGCGAGCGCTGCCACACGTCCGACGGCCAGCCCAGGTCGAGCACCGCGACGCCGCCGCCGAGCGCGTCGTGCAGCCGGAACCGCTCCCCCTCGTCCTCGGTCGGGTCGAGGGGCTCGACGATGCCCAGCCCGGCGAGGGCGTCGACGTCCTCGTCGGACAGCGGACGCCCGGCCCGGCGGTCCAGCTCCGCGCGGTCCACCTCCTCCGCGCGCTCGGGCACCCACGGGGTGAGCAGGGCGCGCTGCAGCACCAGCTCGGCCGCTCCGGCCGACGCGGGGATGCGCTCCAGGTACCCCTCGATCGCCGAGAGCGTGAAGCCCAGCGCCGACAGCTCGCTGACCAGTTCCAGCCGCGCCAGGTGGTCCTCGCCGTAGAGGCCGGTGCGCCCGCGCAGCTGGGGCGGCGGGATCAGGCCCTTGCCGGCGTAGAAGCGGATCGTCCGCACGGAGATGCCGCTCCGCGCCGCGAGCTCGTCGATCGTCCACTGCATGTGTGGCACGGTACGACACACCTTGACCCATGTGACAGTGCTGCTGTAACAAAGGACCATGGCTGAGATTCCCGAGGCGTTCGTCTACGACGCCATCCGCACCCCGCGCGGCCGAGGCAAGGCCTCGGGCTCGCTGCACGAGGTCAAGCCGGTCTCGCTCGTCACCGGGCTCATCGACGAGATCCGCGCCCGCAACCCCCAGCTCGACCCGACCGTCATCGACGACGTCGTGCTCGGCGTCGTGTCCCCGATCGGCGACCAGGGCGGCGACATCGCCAAGACCGCCGCCATCGCCGCGGGCCTGCCGCACACCGTCGCGGGCGTGCAGCTCAACCGCTTCTGCGCGTCCGGCCTGGAGGCCGTGAACACCGCGGCGCAGAAGATCCGCTCGGGCATGGAGGACCTGGTCCTCGCCGGCGGCGTCGAGGCCATGAGCCGCGTGCCGATGGGCTCCGACGGCGGCGCGTGGGCGATGGACCCCGACACCGCCTACGAGACCGGCTTCGTGCCCCAGGGCATCGGCGCCGACCTCATCGCGACGCTGGAGGGCTTCTCCCGCACCGACGTCGACACGTTCGCCGTCGAGTCGCAGACCCGCGCGGCCAAGGCGTGGGCCAACGGCTACTTCAGCAAGTCCGTGATCCCCGTCAAGGACCGCAACGGCCTGACGGTCCTCGACCGCGACGAGCACATCCGCGCCGGCGCCACGCTGGAGAGCCTCGCGGGCCTGCAGCCGTCGTTCGCGATGATGGGCGAGGCCGGCGGCTTCGACGCCGTGGCCCTGCAGCGCTACCACTGGGTCGAGAAGATCGACCACGTCCACCACGCCGGCAACAGCTCCGGCATCGTCGACGGCGCCGCGCTCACGCTGATCGGTACCGAGGCGGCCGGCGAGGCGAACGGCCTGGTCCCGCGGGCCCGGATCCTCGCCACCGCGCTGTCCGGCGCCGACCCGACGATCATGCTCACCGGTCCGGCGCCGGCGTCGCGCAAGGCGCTGGCCAAGGCCGGCCTGACCGTCGACGACATCGACCTCTTCGAGATCAACGAGGCCTTCGCCGCGGTCGCCCTGCGGTACATGAAGGACATGGGGATCTCCCACGAGCAGACCAACGTCAACGGCGGCGCCATCGCCATGGGGCACCCGCTGGGCGCCACCGGGGCGATGATCCTCGGCACGCTGATCGACGAGCTGGAGCGCCGCGAGCTGCGGCGGGGACTGGCCACGCTGTGCGTGGGCGGCGGCATGGGCATCGCGACGATCGTGGAGCGGATCTGATGAGCGACCAGAAGGCAGTGCGCTGGGAGAAGGGCTCCGACGGCATCGTCGTCGTCACCCTGGACGACCCGGGCCGCAGCGCCAACACGATGAACGAGGCGTTCGGCGCCGCGTTCGCCGAGTGCGTCGACCACCTGGTCGCGTCGAAGGACGACATCACCGGCGTCATCCTCACCTCGGCCAAGAAGACCTTCTTCGCCGGCGGCGACCTCGACTCGCTGTCGAAGGCCACCCCGGCCGACGCGCCGCAGTTCATGGAGCGCTCGATGGCGCTCAAGGGCGTCATGCGGAAGCTGGAGACCCTCGGCCGGCCCGTCGTCGCCGCGATGAACGGCACCGCGCTGGGCGGCGGCCTGGAGATCGGCCTGGCCTGCCACCACCGCATCGGCCTCGACGCGAAGGGCGTGGTCTACGGCCTGCCCGAGGTGACGCTGGGCCTGCTGCCCGGCGGCGGCGGCGTCGTCCGGATCACCCGCCTGCTCGGGATCATGAACGGCTTCATGAACGTCCTCGCGCAGGGCCAGCGGCACAAGCCCGCCAAGGCGCTGGAGGTCGGGATCATCGACGACCTCGCCTCGACGCCCGAGGAGATGCTGGACAAGGCGCGGGCCTGGATCGCCGCCAACCCCGAGGCGAAGCAGCCGTGGGACCAGCCCGGCTACAGGATCCCCGGCGGTGCGCCGTCGAACCCGAAGCTCGCCTCCATGCTCCCCGCGTTCCCCGCTAACCTGCGCAAGCAGCTCAAGGGCGCGCCGATGCCGGCGCCGCGCAACATCCTCTCGGCGGCCGTCGAGGGCGCGCAGGTCGACATCGACACCGCGTTCCGCATCGAGGCCCGCTACTTCGTCGAGCTGGTCACCGGCCAGGTCAGCAAGAACATGACCAAGGCGTTCTTCTACGACCTGCAGACCATCAACGGCGGCGGCTCGCGGCCCGACGGGTTCGAGGAGTGGGCGCCCACGAAGGTCGCGGTGCTCGGCGCCGGGATGATGGGCGCGGGCATCGCCTACACCTGCGCGCTCTCGGGCTGGGACGTCGTGCTCAAGGACGTCTCGAAGGAGGCGGCCGAGAAGGGCAAGGCGTACTCCGAGGCCCTGGTCGCCAAGGGCGTCGAGCGGGGGCGGACGACGCAGGAGAAGGGCGACGCCCTGCTCGCCCGCATCCACCCGACCGACGACTACGCCGACCTCGCCGGCTGCGACATCGTCATCGAGGCCGTGTTCGAGTCGGTGCAGCTCAAGCAGGAGGTGTTCCGGGAGGCCGCCAAGGTGATCTCCCCGGACGCGCTGCTGTGCTCCAACACCTCCACGCTGCCGATCACGGAGCTGGCCACCGGCGTCGACCGCCCGGCCGACTTCATCGGCCTGCACTTCTTCTCGCCCGTCGACAAGATGCCGCTGGTCGAGATCATCCGCGGTGAGCAGACGTCCGACGCCACGCTGGCCAAGGCGTTCGACGTCACCATCGGGATGAAGAAGACCCCGATCGTCGTCAACGACAGCCGCGGCTTCTTCACCAGCCGCGTGATCGGCACCTTCCTCAACGAGGGTGTCTCGATGCTCGCCGAGGGCATCGACCCGCAGACGATCGAGCAGGCCTCGTCGCAGGCCGGCTACCCGGCCCCGGTGCTCCAGCTCATGGACGAGCTGACGCTGACGCTGGGGCAGAAGATCCGCAAGGAGACCCGGGCGGCGGTCGAGGCCGCGGGCGGCACCTGGGAGCCGCACCCGTCGGAGGCGGTCATCGACCGGCTCGTCGAGGCGGGCCGCCCCGGCAAGTCCGGCGGCGCCGGGTTCTACGAGTACGCCGACGGCAAGCGGGTCGGGCTGTGGAAGGGCCTGCGCGAGGAGCTGGGGGCGACGAACCACGACGTCGACCTGCACGAGCTGTCGGAGCGCATGCTGTTCGTCGAGGCGATCGAGACGCAGAAGTGCTTCGACGAGGGCGTGCTCACCTCGGTGGCCGACGCCAACATCGGCTCGATCTTCGGCATCGGCTTCCCGGCGTGGACCGGTGGGGTCGTGCAGTACGTCGAGGGCTACCCGGGCGGCGTCGCGGGCTTCGTCGCCCGCGCCGACGAGTTCCGGGAGAAGTACGGGAAGCGCTTCGAGGTCCCGGCCAGCCTCCGCGCCAGGGCGCAGGAGCCGGCCGCGGCCTGACCTCCCGCCGCTCCGACCGCAGGGGCCGCCTCCACGCGAGCTCGTCGCTTGGCGGCGGCCCCGCTGCGTCGGGCGTCAGCCCGGTCGCCGCTCCTGGTCGGTGCCGCGGATGACGGGGTCGGTGACGTGCAGCTCGTCCTCGACGTCGAAGACCCCGACGTCGTCGAGGAGGTAGGGGGCGCGGCGGCGGGTCTCGCCCGTGGCCCCCGGGGCGCCGGCTGCGGTGGGCGGGTACATCCCGGGGCCCGAGGAGTGCGCGACGCTGCCGGTCGGGCCGGACAGCCGGGGGCCGTCGGGCCGCGGGGTGTGGCCGGACGGCGTCGGGCCCGGCATGGAGCCGCTGCCCGGTCGACCGCTGTCGGGCCCGGGACGGGCGCCGACCTCGCCCGGGACGCGGTTCGCCGCGACCAGGTCCCGCCACGTCGGCGGGGGCGCGGGCGGGGTGGATGCGCGGGGCGTGGTCGGCCGGACGCCGTCACCTCCCGGAGCCGCCCCTGTCGGGGTAGCGGTGCTGCGCGGTCCGCGGCCGCCCGCCCCGGGCGGCAGGCTGTCGCGCCCGGTCGGGAGCGGCGGCGCGCCGCGGCGGTCCGGTGCCGTCGCCGGAGCCGTCCCGGACACCGCCGGTCGTCCGCCGGGCGCGGTCGGACCGGCAGGGGCGCCGGTGCCCCCGCTCCCGGCGGCGCTCGCAGCGCCCGGTGGTCCCGCGGTCGGGGCGGCTCGTCCGGCCGGCCCGGTCGGGTCGCCCGGGCGGCCACCGAGCACCCCGCGGCCGCCGACCGGGCTGCTCCCCGCCCCGCCACCGGCGGCCCCGCCGCCGGCTGCCCCGGCACCGACGACCCCGCCACCGACGATCGGGGTGCCCGTCGTCCCGCTGCCGACCGGACCAGCACCCGCCGCGCCGCCGCCGACCGCGCCACCCCCGGCACCGCCCGCCGCGCCGCCGCTCGCACCGCCGGCGGTCACACCGCTGCTGACCTCGCCACCGGCTCCACTGCCGCCGACCGCGGCGCCACCCGGTGCACCGCCGACGGATCCGGGAGCGGCAGCCTCGACCACCACCGTGGGCGGCGTGGTCCAGACGTCCATGAGGTCGCGGTTGCGCACCGAGTCGTAGTGGTAGACCGCCATCTTCTGCCGCGCGTCCTCGTCACGGAGCGCCTTCTCGTCCTGCGCACTGAGGAACGCCCGCTGCATCCCCTCGTCGAACGGGTTCTCGTTCGCGAAGCGCTCCGCGACGGCGTACTCGGCGGTGTACGGCTCCGGGACGGTCGACCGCAGGCGGCCGGCGTGCACCCCCTGGTCGCCCATGGCCGCGGTGGTGTTCGCCGCGTCGGTGGCGGCGTCCCGCGCCCAGGCGTTGAGCTCGTGCAGCCCGGTCCGCGCCCCGTCCCCGGCGCTGCCCTCCCACATCCCCTCGCTGCGGCGGACGGCCTGGTCCATCGCCGCCTCGCCCGCCGTCACGATCTCGGCGACCCGCCGCCACAGGTCCTCCGCGTGCGTGGACGCGCCCGGTCCAGGACCGGCGTGGGCCAGGGCGTGGATCTCGACGTGGTCCATCCGCTCCCACGGCAGCGGTGCGCTCACGCCATCCTCCCGACGAGGTCGGCGTTGACGGCCTCGGCCTCGTCGTAGTTCCGCTGGATCTGGGCCAGCCGCTCGCTGATGGCGACGAGCTGCCGTTCGTAAGCGAGTAGTGCATGGAACGGTCCGTCCGGAGCGCCCATGACGTGCTCGTTGTAGACCCGGTGTGACTCGGCGCTGACAGGGTCGCCAAGCCACGGCTCGGGAAGGAACCCCTCCTTCTGCATCAGCTCCAGGTGTGGCGACAGTTCCTTGAGGGTGTTGTCAACGGCCTTCCGCAGCTCCGGCAGCACGTCCGGAGCAACCCTAAGCACGGTGACGGGGTAGACGACAGAATCACGGAGTGACGGAGCCACGGGCGTCCTCCTCAAGCCAGCGGATGAGTCGAACGTTAGCCACCGTCAGGTCATTACGGGGGTGTTCCGTGAAACTCGTCGGTCAGCTTCTCGCCAGAAGTTCCTTCATCGCGAGGTTGGCGATCCGCTCGGCTTCCAGGCATAGTTCACTCTCCGCCAAGGGTGGTGTTCGTCCGCCATTGGCGACGCTGACGTCTAGCACCTGTCGAGGAGCTGTATCGACGACGACGTCGCAAAACTCTGTGAACTGCGTCGGATCGGCCACCAAGGCCGGGAAGCCAGCCACTTCGATCGGGGTCAGGACTGCCGGTACCCGAGGCCGAAGGAACAGCTCAACACCGCCGGTGACCGAAAGCAGCACACCTACGCGAATGGCCGGCTCCGAGCCGCGGATCGAGCAGAGTTGGACAACACCACCGTTGTAAAGGCCGGACGGACTCGACGTGAGCACTGGCTCGAAGTCCAAACCCAGCTCCTCCCGGTCAGAGCTGGTGAGCAGGGTGCACGGGTCGATCCCGTCCACCGGCACGTCCCGCGGCCGGGGCGGCAGCTCCACGGTGACCGCCGGGTCCTCCGGAGCGGGCGTCGGTGTGCCCGACACCGGCGAGGCGCATCCGACCAGCACCGCCGCGACCGCGGCACCGGCGGCCAGGAGTCGTCGCACCCCGCGACGGTAGCGCCACTCCGCGTTCCGGCGGACCGGAACGACGGAAGCACCACCCGCCCGCCCCACACCCCGGTTGCAGGAAGGCCACCTTCACGCAACGAGCTCGCGTGAAGGTGGCCTTCCTGCAACGGCAGTGCGCAACGGCTCCTACGGCCGCGCCACCACCGCGTCCGTCGCCACCGCCGCGAGGGAGCCCGTCCGGGTCCACACCGCCCGCTGGCGCTCCGCGCCCGTGCCCCGGGCCAGGGCCTCGCCCAGCAGGTGCTCGACCGTCGCGCGGTCGCCGGTGTCGTCGAGAGCGTCGGCCACGTGCGCGACCAGGGCGCCCAGCACGTCCGCCGCCGCGGCCGGCCGCCAGGTCCGCGGGTCGAGCAGCTGCCCCGCCGTGCCCGACTTCCCGGCCCGCCAGGCCGCCAGCCGCAGCACCTCGGTGCGCACGTCCTGCGGTGCGACCCCGGACCGCCACTCCCGCACGGCCGTCTCCACCAGACCCCGGACCAGCGCGGCCACCAGCACCGCGTCGTCGGCCTCGCGGCACACGTCGGCCACCCGCACCTCGAGCGTCGGGTGGTCGCGGGAGAGCCGGGCGTCGAGGTAGAGCATCCCCTCGTCGAGCACGGTGTCGGTGGCGAGCACCCCGTTGACGAAAGCGCGGTAGCCGTCCGCCGACCCGAAGGGCGCGTACGCACCCGCCGACGGCCAGCGCGACCACACCTGGCTGCGGAAGCTCGCGTGCCCGGAGTCGGCGCCCTGCCAGAACGGGGAGTTGGCGCTGAGCGCCAGGAGCGGGGCGAGCCACGGCCGGATCCGGTCCAGCACCGCTACGCCCTCCTCGGCCGAGCCGATCGCGACGTGCACGTGGCAGCCGCAGGTGAGCTGGTCGGCCACCGTGATCCCGAACCGGTCGGCGATCCGCCGGTAGCGGGGCGACGGGGAGAGCGTCGGCTCCACCGGCAGCGGCGAGGTGGCCAGGGGGGCGACCGCGGCGTCGAGCTCGGCCGCCGCGGTCGCGGCCTGCGCTCGGGTCGTCCGGAGCTGGGCACCGAGCTCGTCGAGCGAGCAGCACGGGATCGTGCCCGTCTCCAGCTGCTCGCGGTGCAGCTCCCCGGTGAGCCCGGCCCCGTCGGCGTCCTCCTCGCCCGGCCAGGCGGCGATCACGGCGCCGCCCACCGCCCGCGGGTGCCCCGTGTCCGGGTCGACCAGCAGGAACTCCTCTTCGACGCCCAGCGTCCGCACCGGCCGGTCCCTCCCCGTGCACCGCGGCGCCCCGCGCACCGCCGCGTCATCCAAGCAGGGTCAGCGCGGCACCGTCGGCTGCAGCACCGCCTCGACGAGCGCCTCGGTGCGCAGGTGGGTGCCCTCCTGGTAGCCGGGGTCGCGCACCATGTCGGAGAAGGCCCGCCGGCTCGGGTAGGACACCAGCAGCACCGCGTCCCACGCCTGCCCCGGCTCGGCCACCACCGGCTCGGCGCCGTGCCCGAAGTAGACGACGTGCGCGCCGACGCGCTCGGCGTGCGGCCGGAAGTGCGCCAGGTAGGCGTCGTAGCGCTCGGCGCCGCCGGGCGCGAAGCGCAGCAGGTTGAGCATGACGATCGGCTGGTCGGGGTCCGCGGCGAGGAACGCCTTCATGTCGGCCCCGGTGGGGTTGACGGCCATCGCGTCATCCTGCCCGACTCGACACCAAAGCTCCCTGGTGCTATGGTTAGCTACATGAGTAGTGAACCAGGAGACCGGCGGCTCGGGTGAGGGACGACGGCCGTCCGCTGTTCGTGCGGATCGCGGAGGAGATCGAGAACGCGATCGTCGACGGGTCGCTCGCCGAGGAGGCGCAGGTGCCCTCGACCAACGAGCTCGCGGCCTTCCACCGCATCAACCCGGCCACCGCGGCCAAGGGCGTCCACCAGCTCGTCACCGACGGGGTGCTCCACAAGAGACGGGGGATCGGCATGTTCGTCGCCACCGGGGCGCGTGCGCTCCTGCTGGAGAGGCGGCGCGAGGCGTTCGCGCAGCAGTACCTGGCTCCGCTGCTCACGGAGGCCCGCAAGCTCGGCATGGACGCCGACCAGGTCAAGAAGATGATCGACTCCTGGGAGGGGGGATGACGATCCGGACGTCCGGTCTGACCCGGCGCTACGGGGCGGTGACCGCGCTCGACGGCGTCGACGTGGAGTTCACGGCCGGTGCGGTGCACGGCCTGCTCGGGCGCAGCGGCGCGGGCAAGACCACCCTGCTGCGCATCCTGGCCGGGCAGGAGTTCCCGGACGGCGGGACCGTCAGCGGCGTCCCCGCCGGCGTCTGCCTCGTCCGCGAGGACCAGCCCTTCCCCGACACCTACCGCGTGGGCCACGCGCTGCGCGCCGCGGCGCTGCTCCAGCCGCGGTGGTCCGCCGCCGTCGCCGACGAGGCGCTCGCGCGGTTCGGCCTGCCTCCGGACCGGCGGGTGAGGTCGCTGTCCCGCGGGATGCGCTCGATGCTCGGCGCCGTCATCGGCCTGGCCTCGCGCGCCGACCTCACCCTGCTCGACGAGCCCTACCTCGGACTCGACGCCGTCGCCCGCCGCGCGTTCTCCGACCTGCTGCTCGCCGACTACGCCGAGCACCCGCGCACGATCGTGCTGTGCTCGCACCTCATCGACGAGGTCGCCGACCTGCTGGAGCACGTCGTGGTCCTCGACCGCGGCCGGGTCGTGCTCGACGACGACGCGGACGCCCTGCGCGGGCGGGCCGTCACCGTCAGCGGGCCGGCCGCGTCCGTGGAGCGGTTCGTCGCCGGGTGCGGCGAGCTGCACCGCGCGCAGCTGGGCTCCACGCTGCGGGTCACGGCCGTCGGCGCGCCGCCGACCGCGCCGCCCGACCTGGAGGTCGCACCCGTGTCGCTCCAGGAGCTCGTCGTCCGCACCGCCACGCTCGACCGACCGTCGGGCGCCGACCCGGAGGAGACCCGGTGACCGCCGTGCTCGACATCGTCCGACTGCACCTGGTCGACCGCCGGTTCGTCCTCGGCTCGCTGCTCACCGTCCCGCTGTTCGTCGCGCTCGCGCTGGGCGTCGCCGCGGTCGAGGTGGCCGCGACCGGCAGCTTCGGTCGGGGGTTCGCGACCGGCATCGTCGCCGGGTTCTACGGCGGGGCGGCCGCCGTCCAGGCCACCTCGACCTCCCGGCTGCTCCCGTTCGCCGTCGCGATGGGCCGGACGCGGCGCGAGTTCCACCTCGGCACCCTGCTGTTCGGCCTGCTCCTGTCGCTGGTGCTCGGCGCCCTGCTGCACCTGGCGCTGGCCATCGAGCGGCTGACCGGCGGCTGGGGCGCCGGTCTGACGTTCCTGGGCGGTGGGTGGGAGCCCGTGGGCCACCCGCTCGGCCAGTACCTCGTGCTCACCGCGCCGTTCCTGCTGACCTTCCCGCTCGCCGTGCTCGCCTCGGTCGTGCGGGTGCGCTGGGGCACCGGCTGGCCGGCGGCCGCGGTGGTCGCCGGGGTGGTCGCCGCGTACGGCGTCCTGGTGGGGCTGGACGTGCTCCCGGTGGGGGCCGGGGACGCGGTGCCCGCCACGGCGCTGCTCGTCGCGCTCGGGCTCGTCGCCGCCGGTGCGGGCTGGCTGGCGGTCCGGCGGGCACCCGTGTGAGATCTCCGACGCCCGGTGCGCCTGCGGCCGGACGTTTCGGGCACTCTGGAGAGGTGGCGGAGTGGATTTTCGGGATCATCGACAGCCTGGGGGCGCTCGGCGTCGGACTGCTCATCCTCCTGGAGAACGTGATCCCGCCGATCCCGTCCGAGGTGATCCTCCCGCTCGCGGGTTTCCGCGCCAGCACCGGCGCGTTCAACGTCGTGGCCGTCTGGTTCGCCGCCACGGCGGGCGCCCTCATCGGCGCGCTGATCCTCTACGGCCTCGGGGCCTGGCTGGGCTACGAGCGGCTGCACCGGCTCGCCGGGCACCGCTGGTTCATCCTGGCCAGCCAGAAGGACATCGACCGCGGCGACGAGCTGTTCGACACGCACGGCGGCAAGATCGTCCTGCTCGCGCGCTGCGTGCCGCTGGTCCGCAGCATCGTGTCGGTGCCCGCCGGCCTGTCGGGGATGCCGATCCTGCGGTTCTCGGTGTTCACCGCGATCGGCAGCGGCATCTGGAACGCCGTGTTCATCGCGCTGGGCTGGGTCCTCGGGGAGAACTGGGACCAGGTCGAGCAGTACCTGGGCCCGATCAGCTACGTCGTCATCGGCCTGCTCCTGGTCGGGCTCGTCGTGCTCATCGTGCGCCGCCGCAGGACGCAGCCCGTGGGCCGGCACCGCGCCCCGCGGTAAGCAGGTACTTGCCCTCGGGGCCACCGGTGGGTCAAGCTTCCGCGCCGACGGAACGAGGGGCGCGGACGTTTGACGGAGCAGAGCATGGCCGACGACACCGTCGTCGACCTCGCGGCAGCGGTGGACGAGATCCCCGGCCCCATCGCCGCGGAGTTCCTCGCGCTCGCCGGTGCGCTGATGGACGCCACCACCGTCGGCGGCGTGCTGCAGCGGGTCGTCGAGGCGGCCCGCTCGGTGGTGCCCGGGGCCGACCTGGTCAGCGTCACGCTGCGCACGCCCGGCGGCTACGAGACCCCCGCCCACACCGACCCGCTCGCGCTGCGCCTCGACGAGCTGCAGTACCGCCTCGACGCCGGCCCGTGCGTGGAGGCCACCCGCAAGGCCGGGCTCGGCCTCACCTTCGAGTCCGACCTGGGCGCGAGCAGCCGGTTCGGGCCCTTCGGGCCGGCCGCGTCCCGGCTCGGCGTGCACAGCGTCCTGGCCGTGGGCCTGTTCCCCGACGGGGACGGGCCGCGGATGGGCGCGCTGAACGTCTACTCCTGCACGCGCGCCGGCCTCGACGAGCTCGACCGGGACGTCGCCGTGGTGCTGGCCGCGCACGCGTCCACGGCGCTCGCCTCCACGATGGCCTCCAGCTCGGCGGAGCTGGAGTCCGCGCAGCTGCGCCGGGCGCTGCAGAGCCGCGACGTGATCGGGCAGGCCAAGGGCATCCTCATGGAGCGGCGCGGCATCTCCGCCGACGAGGCCTTCGCCGTCCTGCGCGCCGCCTCGCAGTCGCTCAACGTCAAGCTCACCCAGGTCGCGCAGACCCTCGTCGAGCGCCGGGCCGACCTGTGATCCGCAACGTCGTGGTGGGCCGCCTGCGCGACGGCGTGCCGGCCGAGCAGGTGGAGCGGGCGCTGCAGGCCCTGCGCGACCTGCGGGTGGACGGGATGGAGCTGCGCCTCGTCGCCGGCGCGGACCTGGGGCTGCGCCCGGGCAACGCCGGCTACGCCATCACCGTCGACCTCGCCGACGAGGACGCCTACCGGCGCTACGACCTCGACGAGGAGCACAACCGCATCCGCCGCGAGCTGTTCGCGCCGATCAGCGAGTCGATCGAGCGCGTGCAGTTCCGGCTGCCGGATCAGTACTCGTAGGGGTCCGGCGGGGCGGTGACGACGTCCGCCGCCGTCACGGTCAGGGCCGGGACGCGGCCCGTGGCGGCGGTGGCGCTGCCGCTCTGCACCCGCCCGCGGACGCGCAGCCAGGTGTCGGGCGGCGGGTCGCCGAGCTCGTCGGCGCCGACGAGCCGGACCCGGTGCGCCCGGGCGTCGGCGGCGCAGCAGGCGATGGTGAGGCGGGCCAGCTCGACGGCGGCGCCGCGGCGCACGACGAACCCGGTCAGCTCCACCTCCCGCCCGTCCAGCGAACCGGAGGTGTCCCAGGCGGCGCGCCGCACGACCTCCGCGACGGTGAGCGCGGCCCCGTCGGGCAGGGGCGGGAACGCGTCGGCGGCGCCGATGACGGCGTTGCCCGCGCCGGCGCGCACCACGGCGTCGGCCCCCAGCGCCGGCGGGGCGACCAGCGCGATCACCAGCACCGGGGCGAGCAGCAGCCAGGGCGCGTGGCGCTCGCCCCCGTGGTCGTGGTGCTCCGCAGCGACGGCTCCTCCCCGGCGGTCGCGCACCAGCGCCACGACGGCCAGGACGACGACCACCGCGCCCGCGCCGAGCAGCAGCCAGCGGTGGGCCGGCCGGACGTAGCGCAGGTGGGTGTCGTCGGCGGCGATGCGCAGCAGGGCGCCGCCGAGGAGCACCAGCAGGACGTGCTGGGTCTCGCGTCTCACCGCGTCCCCCTCCTCACAGGACCACCGCCCCGGCGACGCAGGCGCAGACGATGGCGACCACGAGGGTGGCCGGGGCGAACCGCACGGCGAAGGCGCGCCCGAACGTGCCGGCCTGCAGGGCGATGAGCTTGACGTCGACGGCCGGCCCGACCACCAGGAACACCAGCCGGGGCAGCAGCGGCAGCGCCGACAGCGACGCGGCGACGAAGGCGTCGGCCTCGCTGCACAGGGCGAGCAGCACCGCGAGCAGCGCCATCACGACGACGGCGAGCACCAGCCGCCCCGCCAGCGCCGCGACCCACTCCGCGGGCACGAGCACCGACAGGGCCGACGCCGCCACCGCGCCGAGCACGAGGAACCCGCCGGCGGCGACCAGGTCGTGCCGGGCGGTCTCGGCCAGCACCAGCCAGCGGTTCCCGCCCCGGCCGGCCGGCGCGGCCCGGCGGGCGCGGTCGGCGATCCACTCCGCCCGCCCGGCGCGCTGCCACAGCCAGCCCATCACGCACGCCGTCGCCAGCGACCCCAGCAACCGGGCCGCCACCATCCGCGGCTCCCCGGGGAAGGCGACGGCCGTGGCCACCAGCACCACCGGGTTGACCGCCGGCGCGGCGAGCAGGAACGTGAGCGCGGCCGCGTCGGGCACGCCCTGCCCGATCAGCCGGCGGGCCACTGGCACCGACGCGCACTCGCACCCGGGCAGCACCAGCCCCGCCGCGCCCGCCACCGGCACCGCGACGGCCGGGGACGACGGCAGGGCCCGGCGCAGCACCGCCGGCGGGACGAACGCCGCGATCAGCCCGGACAGCAGCACCCCCAGCACCAGGAACGGCAGCGCCTGCACGCACACGGCCACGAACACCGTGGCCGCCGTCCGCAGGACCGGCGCCGACAGGGCGTCGGTGATCAGCGGCCGCGCCAGCACCGCCGCGGCCAGCACCGCGCAGAACACGTGCAGGGACGTGGTCCGCGGGGCCCGGGCGGCGGTGGTCACGCGGGGATGCTCGCACCGGGGCACCGGTCGGCGGAGCCGTTCGGCACAACTGGCCCCGGTCGTCCGAGGTGCGGGAGTTCACGATCACCGGTTCGACGATCACCGGGCGAGATGGTGGCCGTGCCATCGCGCCTGGCCGCGTCGACTCGCCGTGCAGCGGACTTCCCTCCCGGCGTCAGCAACGTGGCTCTCCTGCCGCGTGGTGACCTGAACGTGGCTTTCCTGTCATCCGGGGCGGGCGCCGTCGGGCGTTGCAGCGGGGTGGCCTTCCTGCAACCTCGTTGCGTGGAGGTGGCCTTCCTGCAATCCGGGGCCGGCTAGGGGCGGGGGCGCGCGTAGGCCGGGCCCAGGGCGTCCGGCTCCGGGGTGTCCAGCGCCAGGCGCAGGAAGCGGGCCGCGGGCGGGCTCGGGGGGTCGGCGCGGTGGCGCACCAGCGCCGTCTCCACCACCGGGACGGGACGGGCGAGCGGGCGGGTGACCGCGTCCGGTCCGCAGACGGCGGCGACGGCGGCCGGTAGCACCGAGACGCCCGCCCCGGCGCCGACGAGCGCGACGACGGTCTGCACGAGGTCGACCTCCCGCAGCTGTGGGGTGATGCCCGACAGCCGGCAGGCGCCCAGCAGGTGCGAGCCCAGCGCCCGGGACGGGACGAGGAACGGCTCGCCGGCGAGCGCGGCCAGGTCGACCCGCTCGCCCCAGTCGCCGGCCCGGGGCAGCACGGCGACCAGCGGCTCGCGGCGCACCACGGCCACGTCGAGGTCGGGCCCGGGGCTGGTGCCGGCGGGGGGCAGGTGCAGCAGTCCGAGGTCGGCGCGGCGGGTGCGGACGTGCTCGGCGACGTCGTCGGACCCGCCCTCCCGGAAGGTGATCGCCACGTCCGGCCGGTCGGTGGCGAAGCGGCGCAGCAGGCCGGGCAGCACCGCCCACGCCGTCGCCGACGCGAACGCCAGGGTGAGCCGGCCGCTGCGGCCCTGCCCGACCCGGCGGACGGCCTCGACGGTGGCGTCGACGTCGGCCAGCACGGCCCGGGCCCGCTCGACCAGCAGCCGCCCGGCCTCGGTGAGGTCGATCCCGCGCCGGTGGCGGACGAGCAGCGGCACGCCCAGCTCCTGCTCCAGCCGCGCGATCTGCGCCGACAGCGGGGGCTGGGTGAGGTGGAGCCGCGCGGCCGCCCGGGTGATCGACCGCTCCTCGGCCACGGCGACGACGTACCGGAGCTGGCGCAGGTCCATGGTGCATCGTATGGCTGGGGGTGCTCGATGCGAGTTGGACGGAGGGCTGGGCGTGCGCCAGGGTGAGCATGTGCAGATCTACGAGGCGCTGCCCGGCCGGGTGGTGTTCGGCGCGGGGTCCGCGCGCACCGAGCTGGCCGGCGAGGTGGACCGCCTGGGCGCGACGAAGGTCCTGCTCATCGCCTCCACGCGCGACGCCGAGCGGGTGCGGGCGCTGACCGCCCCGCTCGGCGACCGGGTCGCGGCCACCTTCACCGACGTCCGCGAGCACGTCCCCGTCGCCACGGCCGAGGCCGCGCGCGCCGCCGCGGTGGGCGTCGACGCGGTGCTCGCGATCGGCGGCGGCTCCACCACCGGGGCGGCGAAGGCGGTGGCGCTGACGACGCGGCTGCCGGTGCTGGCCGTGCCGACGACCTACTCCGGCTCCGAGGTCACGCCCGTCTGGGGCGTGTCCGAGGGCGACCGCAAGACCACCGGCACCGACCTCGCCGTGCTGCCGCGCACGGTCGTCTACGACCCCGAGCTGACCGCCACCCTGCCCGCCGAGCTGGCCGTCTCCAGCGCGCTCAACGCGATGGCGCACTGCGTCGAGGCGTTCTGGGCGCCGCGGCGCAACCCGATCAGCTCGGTCGTGGCGGAGGAGGGCGTGCGGTCCCTCGCCGCCGGTCTGGCCGGCGACGGCCTCCCCGCCGCCACCGACCTTCTGCGCGGGGCGTGGCTCGCCGGCAGCGCGTTCGCCGTCGCCGGGTCGGGGTTGCACCACAAGCTCGCCCACGTGCTCGGCGGGTTCGGTCTGCCGCACGCGCGCACGCACGCCGTGCTGCTGCCGCACGTGCTGGCCTTCACCGCGCCCGGCGCCCCCGAAGCCGTCGAGCGGATCGGCCGCGCGCTCGGCACGGAGGACGGGGTGGCCGGGCTGCGCGCCGTCGTCGCCCGCGCCGGGGTGCCCGGCGGCCTGCGGGAGCTGGGGCTGCGGTCCGACCAGCTCGACGAGGTGGCCGCCCGCACCGCGGCGGTGGTGCCGGCCGACCACCCGGTGCCGGTGGACGAGGCCGCGCTGGCGCGGCTGGTGCGCAGTGCTTTCGACGGCAGGGCCTGGGAGGGCGCGTGAACGAGCAGCGGGAGCGGGCCGTCACCGACGAGGTGGTGGCGAGCTTCGCCGGCGACGACCGGTTGTCGGAGGTCGTGCGCAGCCTGGTGCGGCACCTGCACGCGTTCGCCCGCGACGTGCGGCTCACCCAGGCGGAGTGGGAGGCCGGCATCGCCTTCCTCACCCGCACCGGGCACATCACCGACGAGCGGCGGCAGGAGTTCGTGCTGCTCTCCGACGTGCTGGGGCTGTCGATGCTCACCGTCGGGATCAACGCGCCGGCCGACCCGCGGGCCACGGAGTCGACGGTCTTCGGGCCGTTCTTCGTCGAGGGCGCGCCGCACGTCGAGCGGGGCGGGGACATCGCGGCCGGTGCCGCGGGCGAGCCCTGCTGGGTGAGCGGGCGCGTCACCGCCGTCGACGGCACGCCGGTGGCGGGGGCGCGCATCGAGGTGTGGGAGGCCGACGCCGACGGCTTCTACGACGTGCAGTACGGCGACGACCGCACGGCCGGGCGGGCCTGGCTGGAGTCGGGCCCGGAGGGGGAGTACGCGTTCTGGTCCGTGCGCCCGTCGGCCTACCCGATCCCCGCCGACGGTCCGGTGGGCGACCTGCTCGCCGCCACCGGCCGCCACCCGATGCGCCCGGCCCACCTGCACTTCATGGTCACCGCGCCGGGGTTCCGCACCCTCATCACCCACGTGTTCGTGGCCGGTGACGAGCACCTGAGCAGCGACGCCGTGTTCGGCGTCAAGGACAGCCTGGTCGTCGACGTGGTCGACCGGGAGCCGGGCACCGCCCCCGACGGCCGGGCCGGGGCCTGGAGCAGCTTCACCTTCGACATCCGACTGGAGCAGGCGTGACCGCACTGGAGACCGACGTCCTCGTCATCGGCAGTGGCCCGGCGGGGTCGGGGGCCGCGCTGGCCCTGGCCACCCTCGGTGTGGATCACATGGTGATCACGAAGTACCGGTGGACGGCGAACACCCCGCGCAGCCACATCACCAACCAGCGCACGGTGGAGATCTTCCGGGATCTGGGGATCGAGGCCGATGTGCTGGCCCAGG